>JGI24003J15210_10000066_pt1 | contig 40304 bp, 29 predicted proteins | sample LinPmetageLP28_FD_15210 | JGI IMG/M metagenome (IMG submission 15210)
TAACGTTCGCTGTGTGCCGCCCACAATATCTCGCCTATACCTGAACTGTAATCCACAACAGCCATTGCGGCATCGTGGTTCATACAATTGATTCCTAATATCCTCATTCTTTTTCCTGGTGCCAGCCCATGTCCTCTATGTTCTCACTTTTACACGTTGGACACACCCACCATTCCTCGGTATCGTAATCCTGGTCAAGCTCGTTTGCAACCCCTTTCCATTTGCAGTCGTAACAGTAAAAGTTCCACCATGTCATTAAAAATCTATCCTAATCCCTAACTCGTGATTATCTTTGATTATATTGTAGTTGTATACTATATTGTAAGTGTGCCATATGCCCCTGTATTTCTGTGGGATCATCTTGGTCACGTGGTAGTGTGCTAGTCCCCTCGCAACAAAGTATGTCACTACCTGTGCTTCGCTGGGGTGTTTGCCCATAATTTTGTTCTTTTCATAATAAGCATCATTGTTTGCTATTTCAATTGTCTGTAGCATATCAACAAACTGTAAAGTATTGAATGCCAAGATTGCTTTCTTGTCAGTGTCTGTCAAATCTTCTTTGTAGTATTTTGTTAAGTTTATTGCATTTGCAGATGTGCATAGCAATAACATTATTATGATTTTCTTTATCATTTTATTTTAAACCATCCTTTCGCCCTGTCTCTGAACTTTTCCCATTCTGATAATTCAATGTCGTATTCAAAGTTCTGTGTGGTTAGGTTTACCTGCACTTCCTTTGCGCCATTTTTCAGATGGAACTTCCTTGCCATGTCAGTCATTGGGCTCAGTGTTACTAGTCTGTTAAGATGGTTAGATTGCTTGATCATCTTGTACACTTCGTTGACCATGTGCTTTCCGCCACCTTTCTTCTTGGCCCACACTGTGTAGGCTATCGCTGTTGAACCCTGCACTCCTGCCCTGTGTACTGCCTGCATGGCGGCGTCTTTACTCATCTTGTCCATCTCCTCCACGCTCTTTGGTATTCCGTTTGTGAAAGCGAAACACATTATGGCCGCTATGTCGGCCTCCTCGTCTTTGATACCGTATATCTTCCTACCATGGGATTGCCTAAACTCTAGGCTTAATTCTGGTCGCACAGGATCTTCCGTAACATCTATGTACGGCAACTCCAACAGTTCGAACTTAGGCTTCCTTTCCAGTGCCTTTTTAATTTTTTGTAATACCATTTTATTTGTATATGAATGGGTCTTTCTTTTTCAACTCTTTGAGCCTCTTTCTGTAAGCTCTTTCTTGTTTGAACTTGTGCCAAAGATTCTTGATCCAGGTGAACATTATTTCTCTCCTATCAGTTTGTTAAAAGTTGGTAACATTAATTGTACAGCATCTCGATGTGCTTCGTCAAGTGGATGTGTTGAACCACGTGGATATTCATTCAACAGTGCCCATTGGTTGAATCCCATCATACGTTCTCCAAAAGAGAACCATTTGGTAAAATCTATCTCATTGTGCAGTGCGTTCATTAAAGAATCTTGATCCTTGAGATGTTCAAACACCTTATATAACAAACTGTTGTCAGCCAGTGTGAAAATGAATGGTATGCCCTTCTTTTCTAAAATGTTCTGTAGCCAAATGATACTTTTCCAACTAAGGTAGGTCTCGTGGTATTCATTCGCACCATATCTGTATATGGCTTCCGCAAAAGGCTTTACCCCGGTCTCCATCATTAGGTCTGCTCTCTTTTTCCATTGTTCCTGTTGTCCTTCTGATCCCGACAGTGCATTATGCCTTTCCTCACTTGAATTAGATGTGTCCCAAGGAGATATTGTGGCCCAACGTGTGCCTTCCAATTCCCTGTGTCTGGGCATGGCCCAATCGTACCGTGAGTTGAAACTCCACATCACCACCACACCTTTTATTTCTTTTGTTTTGGCCACTGCATTGAACACTCTACGAGCTATACCGGAGTTGCCTGATCCTGGCCTGGCAGTGCAGACATAGTCACCGGTGGCTTTGCTCTGTTTGTAAAGTCCGTATGCCCAAGATTTCTCACTTGGTTTTTTACCTTTGTCGTCGTCTGACAGTTCGGACCCGTATGTGAAACTGCAACCGCCTACTATGATGTTCTTAGTCATATATTTTCAAAATATTATTTAAAAGTGGAAACATATCTCCAAAATTTTCTTTCCTATACTTGTCTGTTTGTAGTATTCTTCTTTTCCGTTCTGCTCTTATTTCAGGTGAATCCCTGTCGGCGGCATTCATGAATCTAATGCTGGGTTGATAGTCTGTTAGCATGTGGTATCTATCCACTACTATGTCCTTGACCTGCCTTGGCAGTGTCTGTATGTTGAACACTTCTGGATCAAAACAGGTGTTGACATAGAAAAATTTTGGTTGAAACTGTGCCACCCACATTGCCATCTTGGCCCAATTGAACACGTTAAAAATATTCACTGTTGAACATATCTGGAAATCCATGTTTGGCGTTTTCATTTGTTTAAACTTGACAAGGTTCTGGTTCACTTCCCTCCACTTGGCTGGGTGTCTCTGATATTCAAAAGGTTCTCCCACGTCGTCAATGCTGAATGCCACTTCAACGTGCTTGAAGTAACTCCAAAGGTCAAATATCTCCTGTGGTGGCAACTGCGTGCCGTTGGTGTTGTAGTGTATGTCTATGTTCTTAGCGTAACCTTTCTCAACACAGTGCATCAAGATCTTGAAGTGGTCCTTGATCATGAAAGGCTCACCGCCCGTGAACTCAAAGTACTCCACGTGTTTTAGGTCCTCCTGTAACTCCTCAAAAAATTGTGGGTTACGTTTTGGCCAACCGCCCTCCTTCAATTGTTTCCTGGCGACAGGATTGTCTCCACCCTTGGCTGTCTCATAATCTATTTCTTCCTGTGCCCATTTTGAGGAACTCCACGATCCGCATATCCTACATTTAAGATTACACACGTTACCCAACTTAAAGTCAATAAACTTGAGTGTTGGCTCGCTATTAGGGGTCCAGGTTTCTAAACTGCTACGCATTTTGTAGATCGAGTTTTGCCTTTTAGAAGTTTTGCCAGCATCTTCTTCTTGCCAACAGCTCTGGCAACCTGTAGGACGTTCGCCGCTCGTGAATTTCTCCCTAAGCAGGCCCATGTATTCTGTATGTTGTATAGATTTTAAACTCTGTTCGTATACTTTGACATTAGGAATACTGCCCTTGTACAAACAGCAGGGAGATGCACCACCATTAACGTCAACTTCTAGATGTGTCCAAGGCAAAGGACATATGTTTGAATCTATATACTTGTCCACCACTCTAACACCCTTTTATCTCTTCTTAATATTTTTGTAATGTCCTGTCTTCTGATCTTATCAATACTTTCTTGTCTCTGTTTTCCTTTTTTAGTTGGTGTAAAGGTCTCTCTGTTTTTTAAATTCTTTATTACATCTATCAATGATCGTTGTTTTCGTGAGGCAAGAGGTTCTATGTATTCTAGAGCCTCATCAATCAGAGTATGTAGCAGTTCTTTGGGCAGTGCCAATGGACTTAGAATCTCATCATCGCTGAAAGTGAACATGACCTTTGTCAGTATCTCTGTGTCTAAATCTCTGCTCAGATCAAACATGTTTTTGAGCTCTAGTAACCCAGGCATCGTGATTGTGTAATCTAGCCTCATCTCCCTGGATGTTTTTGCCACTGCTAATCCTTCTTTGAAATTGCGTAACCACTGCTCGTAGTTCAATCCGTCTCTGATGTATTCGCCAACTTCACCTGTTCCGTCTAATGATGAACATATTTGCCAGTCCTGGAACTCAGGCAGTAAGTCAAACAGTTTGGTTCCCTTGAATGATGTCCTACTTAGATTTGTGTTGTACCTCACATACACCTCTTTTGCGAATCCTAGTTCTATTATCCTCTGCATGGCTTTCCAATGCATGTCCCACATCAGTGGTTCCCCACCACACCAATATATTTCTTTTATCCTTTTTGTTTCTACTGCTTCGACGAACTCCTGCACAACCTGTGTGTCTTGGAACTTTACTATTTGTTCTCTCAAAGGTGATGCCATCCATGGTTGTGATTCTTTGCTCCATGTCTTGTTCTTCCTCGATTCTGCTTCCCAACTACTGCTCAACATGTCTCCACACATCCTACATTTGAAGTTGCATAGATTGTTGAACCTGTAATCAAAACTGATGGTTTGCATTGTGGTCGCCCCTGTTTCGTCTGTGCTGTCGTATGCTTCGTCTACCCTGTCATTAAATAACTGATTCCAGTATGATCTGTATACGTCTGTGTTCAACAGTTTGTGGTCACACACTTCACACTCTGACAGTTCTTCGCCTGCCATCATACGCAGTCTCACAGATCGCATGTGGTCTGAATTCCAGTGTTCTTTCAGTGTAAGCGGTTTGTACTCTTTGGCGTCATTGCCCGTGTCTATGTACTGCTTGAAACTCTGTGCAGGCTCTCTGGATGCACAACACATACGCCTCTCCGTCTGTGGCGACAGGTACGTGTGGGTCCACGGTGCCATGCAGAATGTTTTATTTCCCTCATTAGGTTTTATCCTATTTGTCATATTTGTCGAAAAGTTCCTTCCATTCAGGGAACACATCTGTAAATTTTTCTTTTCTCACTTCGTCATACTTCTTGGTTCTTTCAAAAAACCATTGAAGATGCTGTGTATTATCTTTCTTATACATCCAATCCAGAGCAGATTCATATCCTTTACTTGCACGGGTAAGGTGATCCTGATCCTTTAGCCATTTCAAATGTGCTGTATATTTTTCTTTAATCTGTTCTTTGTATTCTAATGGAAGAATGTCCAACCTTTGCCAAGTTGGCATTTGTAAAAGGTTATAATTAAAATCTTCTGGTTTGATTAGGCCTTGCTCGACCCAACTCCTATGAAAATCCGCAACGTGTAATGCATTTGGAAGACTCACAGTGGAAGAAATATAGAAATCAACTTTTGGAGATACTTCCATCATTCTTTTTCTATTGTTAATAGTTTGTTCCCATTTGGTACCGGTACGCATCAACTCTGCACGTGGCCCTTCCGCGTCAAGACTGGCTCCCACAGATACTGAATCAAATTTATTCCATAATTCTAACACATCCATGTCTTTGAATTTGAGTCTTGAAAAATTAGTATTGTATATCAATCTAATATGATATGCTTTTCTTCTATCCAATTCTTTCAAAATTCTATAATGCTCCTCCATTATTAATGGTTCTCCACCTGCAAAATAAAATTGTTCAGCATGATCAATATTTTCCAAAACCTGTTCCCACATATCGTCTGCTTTTCTGCCTACTTTTATTATTTTTGCATGATTAGGCGGACCGCCATTTATTTTGATATGATCCTCGTACCAATTAGAACTAAACCATGTTCCACAACTTCTGCAGGCAAAATTACAGATATTGCTGAATCTTATATCCCAATATTTCATCACAAAGTCTGCTGTACCGTCTGCTTGGGTTGAGTTAACTAAATCAATGTTGTGTCCAAAATGTTTGTTTGAACTTAAACGTAATGAAAAGAAACCTGAATCTTCTTGGTCATAACACTTCGCACACTGTTTGCATTTCTTACCTGACAACATGTTTCTACGCATTTCCTTCATTTTATCATTGTTGAAAACTTCCTTTAAACTGTTTTTGTTGAAGTCCCCGACTGGATAGCGATCAAAACTGAAACAACAAGGGTATGCCCTGCCATCTGGGTACGCATGGAGATGCATCCAAGGAAGCATACAGAAAGTTTCACTTTCTATCAAAAGTTCCTTCTGACGATCCGTCATGTCTTTAATTTTTAATTTCTCAGGCTCCTTCGCTCCGTAATTATATGCCACGGTACCATTCTCCTATTATTGGGAAAGTCTTTTCAAAGTCCTTTCCTGATCGTTTGTCGTATTGACTGTAAAATGCTTTGAAGTCTTTCTGTAGTTTGCTCTGCTCGGCCGCACCCGCGTGTGGTGTTTTAACAACATCCAAGTAATCTATTAATCTCTGTGTTTGATTTATTTCCATATGTTCTAGGTGTTTCTCGTTACTACTTAAGAACTTTACCAAATCCAGTTTAAATTTATTTCTCAGGTCGTCTGGTAGTACAAGAGGTGATTGGAAACTAGGAAATCTCAGAATATTCAGTGTAAAATTGATTGTTGGTCCATACACCTTGCTGGCGCCTTTGAACCATATCATTTTCTCTAGAAACTCGGGTAATGTTTCTAAACATAAAGCATTTATTGTGGCCATGTTGTGTATCTCACTAGGCACTTTATCAACCATCATGTGTAGCAAGTTCGAGTGCCATGTTCCAAAATCTAATCCATCTCTGATGTATCCTGCCTGATCAAATGTTGCTTCACAACTTGTATAAAGATGGAAATTTTTAAATCCTTTTAGTTTTGTTTTGAACCGATCAATGATGCTCTGCTTTGCACCAAGGTTTGAGTTTATGGCAATACGCATGTTAGGATTCATCTTTTCACCTTGCGTTTCTATCCAGTCTAGCAATCTCCATAGATTAGGTGACATCATGGGTTCGCCTCCTGTTATTCTCAATTCATCTAGACTCCTGTGTAGATCTGTTTCCCACCATTTGTAAAACGCTTCTACGTAGGGATTTGTCTCGTCCTTCTTGTATGGTTCTGCAGAATCGTGTGCATGAGTGAAATGGTTTCTGCCATCTGATTCCAGTCCTGTATATGGGCCTTGTCTTTTTATGTTGTTGGCCCACGTGGAACTGAAAGCAGGATTACAATACGTACAGGCAAAGTTACATGTTCTGTCAAACGCTATCTCCAATGTTTTTAAATTTACATTTTCATTGTGATCATTGTTGTATGCTTTGTCTAAGTCGTCATTTGTGAATATCCTTGATTTGTAAACCCTATCGCTGATGTTATCTCTTCCTACATCCTCTATCTTCCAGCAGTACTCACATCCTGCAGGCCTCTCTCCACACTGCATCTGTCTACGTTGTTCTTTTTTCTGAATTGTGTTGTGTATGGCACTGGGATTAGTCTTAATCTCCTCTAGGTCTATCTTGTGCGGGAGTGGATGGTGGCAACTTGTGGTCATGCCACTGCCCAACCATATTGTAGCATTGTACCACTTGGCTCCGCAGAAACTTGCACTCTTTGGATCCAGTATCTGTTTCTTGTATTCTAGATCATTCATGCGTTTCTACACTCCTCCCAGAATTCCGTCATCTCAGGGAAGGTGTTAAGGAACCTTGTGAGACGTCTGCGATCGTGCTCGTTAAAGAAAGCGTAAAAGTTTCTTTTATTTTGCGTACTTGCGTCCGCGTTTTCGCGCCAGTATGCGAGATTCCTCTGCATCTTCTGGATCTCGAAATCCTTGAATATGTGTAGTCCGTTGTCCTCGCCGGAGTTGGCCTGCATGTACTTGATGTTGTCCTCGTGTATGCCCTGGTACGCCTCTGGTAGCAACGTGATCTGTTGCCATGCGGGTTGCCTCAGCAGTGGCACGTCGAACCAAACCCTCTGGTACGTCTTGCTGTATTTTTTACGTAGGTCCAATATTTTCTCTAGCAGTTTGTCCATGCTGGTTATACTGAGGTTGTTGTATGTGCATATGAACGTGATCGAATTACGTTCCGGTATCCTGTCCAGGAACTCCTCCACGTTGTCCATCATGTAGTCGAAGTCCAGACCGTCACGGATGTACTCAGCACGTTTGCCGAATGCGTCCACGCTCACGAACTGCATCATGTGTTCAACCTTCTCCTGCATACATATCTCCTTTGCCATGTTGAAGTACTTCTCCTTGAGTTTCTTGTCTGGTGGACACAGGTTGCTGGTCACATTGAGGTGTAGGTCATCCTTGGGATGATCTATTATGTACTGGAACACCTTGTAGGTGTTCACATCCATCATGGGCTCTCCTCCGGTCATACGGAAGTGCTTTAAATTCTTGTACAGGGTTGGCCACCACTTCCAAAATGCCTTCACGTAGGGGTTCTCCTCCCTGTGTGGTATGGGTTTGCGCCTGCCCTGGAAGTGTTCTGGTGCGTTATGGGGAGGAGATGTTGGATATTCGCCGTATCTGTCCACCTCCTTCGCCCAGGTTGTCGAGAACTGTGGTGAACAATAACTGCACTTGAAGTTACAAGCGTTGTTGAAGTTCACCTCCACGTATCTCGGCGTCCAACTTGTGGTCATTGGATTCTTTCTAATATCATCGAAGTCCTGCATGGCCCAGGGCTCTCCTGACCTGTAGTGCCTGTCGGACATCTCACCGGTCTTTTCTATGTTCCAACAATAACTACAACCCTGTGGCTTCTCGCCATCTAACATCTGCTGTCTCTGTTGCAGTTTCTCTTTCGTGTTGTGCAGTGCCGCTGGGTTCGACCTGACCGCCTCTGCATCCATGTTGTGCAGTGGTGGGTGATAGCAACTGTTGGTCATGCCTGTTGGCAGGTGCAGTGACGTCTGGTTCCATTTTGCCAGGCACATTGTGGGAGACACTTCCTCCAGTTTATCCTTGGCCACCAATGCGTCGTTCTTGTAATCACTAGTGCTCACGGTCTTGGACTCCTCTGTTTATGTGTTGGGGTTTGACAAACCTATAGAACTTGCTCTGGATCTCGTCCATTTCTGCTATGGGCATGTCCAACTGCTGTCGCAGGCTGTTGCCGAACAACAGTAATTGCTTATCTATGTCGTCCCTGTCTATCACACCCTTGAAGTACTCTATCATGTGGTCGAGATCCCTCACCTTGTAGAGATCCTTGTTGTAGTTTTCCAGCACGGTGTAGTAACAACCCATCCTGGCGCCCAACATGGCGTACTTGCCATACTCGACATCGGCTCCTATTGTACACCAAGTGCTCAGTGTACTGAGATTCTCTGGCCATATACTATGAAAATTATCTTGCTTGAGTGCAACACCCTTCTCTGTACTCATCTTGACACCTTCCCTGTACCCTGCAATAAAACACTGCTCATCACTGCCATTTATTACTGTGTCAGAATAGCAGTTGTGTAGATTCTCATGTGGCACGCCCCAACAGAAATCGATCTGATTCTCCTCTGAATCAGCGTTCTCGTGTGTCCTCATGCTGAGACAGGTCTCCTTAGGCCAACCAACTACGCCACCGTTACCGTACACCAGACCATTCACATTATTTTTTGCCCGCCAACGGTGCACCGCTTTTGGATTAGTTTTGTTCCAATCCAATGTGTTTAGAAGAAATCGCTCGTCTAATATGTTATCACCATCAATGCTTATGAAGAAGTCGGTCTGTGCTATGTCCGCCGCGGCCTTGTGTGCGTTGTCGAAACCCACGACCCTGTCAACCCGCTTGGCCCATGGCACCTTGTTCTTGAGGTCCGCCCAGTTTTCTTCCTTGTTGGGCTCCTTGAACGAGATGTACACGAAGTCAAGATCACTTATTCTTGTTCTATCTGCCATGTGACCCCTCCCTCTGATATTTTTTTTGGCCAGTGTATGTCTGCGTCCTGGAAGAAATAGCCCTCGTCTGCTTTCAGTAATATGCTGTACTGTGTTTTTGGCTTTGGCTTAGGTTTTAATACTATCGCTCCATCCTTGAGCATCAAGTTCTCTTCTCCGTGCTGTTGTGCCCACAATTTCTTAGCCAGTGTGACTTCGTGTTCCACACCTTGCACTGTGATGAAAAACTTCTTTGGTCCTCTCTTGGGCAGTTTATTCAGTGCATCAAACAATCCTGGCATGTAACTCCTTATCGTGATAGTGCCATACCCTGCTGACACGTGTCTCTCCTATGTAAACAGCATCTCCCACCTTGTTGGGATATAGGTATTCATTCTGGTTCTTCGCCTGCATGGTGTTGTTTACTGCTCGCTTGTGGTGTATGAATTTAAACCAATCGTAATCTATCAATCCCTGTGACGTGGGATCCATGATCCTATAAGCCAATGCAAACACAACGTCAGTGCTTGGGTACTTGTCATGGCAGTTGATAAGCATTCTTGTTTTGACGTCATTCCAATTTTTTACTACGTCTCGTGCTGTGTTGTAGAACTGCTGTGCCTTGGTGCTTTGTCTGAAATACATCAGACCGTTGTATATGTTGGGTAATTGGTTCCTGTTGAAAAGTTTCCTGTACGGTGTTTCTTTAATGATGTTGTCCCTGTAATCTCTACAATTGACACTGAACACTAGATCATGTTGCGATAGGTGGTACCACCACCAGTCCGTGTTTATTGTCCATAACATGTCCGCCTCTAATTTAATCGTGTGCGTGAATGGCGTCATGGCAAATGCCTTGTGCTCGTTGGCCCACTTGATATCATGTTCGGCACTATCGTCTTGCTTGATAACTTTTACCACGTCCACGTGTTCATTCTCGAACTTGCTTTCATTATCCGTGATCACACATACCTGGTTGTACCTGTTCCAACGTTTAATGCTCTTGGCTAGGGTAATGGACAGTTCGACGTAGTCAGTCTTGGCGTTGTTCTGTGCGAACCATAGGAATCCTTTAGACATTGGCTATCTCCTTGTTTAGCACGTGTACATCTTGTTGTTCAACAAAACTGATGTTGTCATTGTGCTTCCATACAACACCATTGTCTTCAAAACTCAAGATCTCACAGTCAGGTGGCAGTGTTGATAAGGCAAAAGGAAAAGTATCATACCCAACAAAGCCGTTAAGTTGCTGGAGTGCTATGGCAAACACATAATCGTTACGTAGATTTTTTGCCCTAATCCTGTAAAGTTCATTAAAGTACGGATACCATTCTTTTACGTATTTGACCATTTGAAATATTTGGTTAACTCTTTTATTCTTTTTAAAGTATAAAACTGTAGCCCACACCATTGGTATGAGACTAAACCTCCTATGATCAAAACTGTTCATACCGCTGAGATCATGTGCTTTGTTTGGCACAAGGAAGTCATAATCTGTATTAAAAAGTTGTAAGAGATTGTCTGTGAAACAAAAATAGTCTATGTCCATTACGATAGTTTTATCATACGGGGATAGTTCATAGGCCATGTGCCTGTCAACATTGTTCCAAGGTTTGCCTAGTTTCGTGTTGCCTAATTCAGGTTCCATGAATTTGTAATTGATTGATCCTAAAGGTGTGATTTTTTTAAATGTATCAAAATTAGTAACAACAGTTATCTCTAATTTTAGATTTTTTTTGATAAGTGCAACACATCTTTCAAGTATCTTGTGATACCGCGTGTCTTCTGTGTCAAAACAAAATAATAGAACTCCTTGCGTCATTAATCACCTTTTTTTGTAAAAGTTTCGTACATCTGATGATATGCGTTCAAGGCCTCCTGGTTACGTGCAATCAGTTTCATCAAAAAATCATCAGCATCCTTGATTTCAACGGGATTGTTGTTGGTGTCCAGTAAGAAAAAAATGCTGTGGGTCTCTTTGAGTGTTTTCACAAGGCATATTGTCTGAGGATTAGCAATGAAAAGATTTCCATTGTATGCTAATACCTGTCGAGAATGTGCTTTTTCCAGAGCGTTGCGTTTGGCAACTGCTACGTTGTAAGAAAAGTCCGATTGTTGTTTTAAAGAGCGAATATCCATACCACAATTATACAATAATTATGGTGGTATTGCAACCTGGTAAAATTATTATGATGTTGAGTTACTTACTTGAGCGTTTGAAGCCGTTTTGATGTCTGCCGCAAGTCCCTGTGAGTCGTTGGGCGATACTTCAATAAGTGCCATGGTCATTATAGGTGCCTCGTTGGGGTTGGTCGGAACACCGTCCGTGTTACCACTAGTGTACGTGTCGTCGTTGTCCCCATCAGTCGAAAGCATTTTTACAGTCATCACTGTCGCTGAACCAATTGCCGCATTTAGTTTGGCAGATATCTCAACTGTGTTGGATGTGTAACCTGAGTTGTCTGAAGTCAATTTGATAATTGTTGTGTAACCTGTACCTAGGTCATGGAAGCCATTTCCCAGGCCGTTTGTTGTGAGTGTTTCACCTGATCCTGATCTCGTACTTGCCTGTGCCGCGATGTCTAGGTTACCGATCGCTGTAACTGTTAAATCATTGAATACCGTGTCTTTGAGTCCATCAATACCTGTTGTACAACTTGGGTCGACCCTGATCTTTCCGCCTCCATTGAAGAATGCTCTCATCGTGTTGTTGTTTGCGAATGTTACTGATCTCTCAATAGTTGATGTTCCGTTCCATGTTGCTCCATTTGAACTTGATCCAACTGCTGTGGTGTCAAGTGCTGTAACGTTTACTCCACCTGCCGCGACGTCAGCCGCCAAGTTGGCTAGGTCTGAGATCAATGCTGATCTGATAGCAATGGCGTCTCCCGCTGAAACTGATGATGATGTGATCGATCTATTTAGGTGATTGGCAATGTTGTCCATTCCTGTGAATAAACTATTCCAATGTGATGCGGCGATTGTGTCACCCGCACTAACCGTTGAAATTGTTGCTTGGTTTAACCCATATACCGTTGATCCTGGACCCGCGAAGTGGTTGTATCCAAATGGATCCGATGAACTGTTTACAAACTCGTTGTATTCATCGTCTAAAATTGCGTCACCTGCCGAATATGCCATTTTCTTATTTTACTCCTATCACACACTCTGTTAATTGTGTGTCTTGCGAATATTTATCCTTCATCAACCTGCCCAGCGTATTAAAAGCGGTACATTTGTCCAGGTCAGCAACTCTGGCCTCACCTTTGCCTGCTGAAACCACGCGGTCGCCCGCTTTGCCTGTACCTGTCAATTTCACCATTACACGCCCTTTAAGTGCCACCATAGGATGTGAGTCATTATTACCTGCATTAGCGTTCATTAGGAACGCTGGTGACTCTGATATCACACCAAAAACGGAGTCTGACAGTTCATCTTTGCAAATGGTTATCTCTGCATCACCGCCTAGTATGACCACATCTCCCACTTCCGTCTGACAGTCTGCTTCGTAACGTTCTGCCAAGTCAGCATATTGCGCCGACGTTGATGTTGCATGAACTATGTTTGCTCTGATGTCCACAAGTGTTGGTGCCTCTAGCGCCGTGTCTGTGTTAGCGGCGGCCTTGAATGCTGTCCAGGCACCACCCGCGTTACCATGTACTGTTGTACCGTCGTCTGCGAATGTTTCATCCCATACCCAATATAGGTCTTGTTCTGTGGCGCTGGAGGTCTCTCCCCTGTTTACTTTTAGACCTGTGTGGCTGGGCATACCTGCGTTGTTGGATACCCCCCTGTTTAATTCTATTATGTTGTCTTCCACAGACAGCGTCGATGTGTTAATAATTGTGTTTGTACCATCAACAGTAAGGTCACCAACCCTAAGATGTTCGATCCTGCCCGTTGATCCTGTTATCCTTAATGCCTCTTTTGTTGTTCCGCCATCGTTTACCGTAAAAATTATATCCTTGTCCTGTGTGGTCTGTGCTACAGTGAAATCATCACTGGACAATGTCATCGTAATGTCATTGCCGGCACCTAGTCTTATACCATCGTCTGTTTGTATTGTGATTCTGCCTGTTGTTGTATCTGCTGAATCTGATCTTAGATAGTTGGCCGCAACAACTCCACCTAATTGTTCCGAGTCTGTGGCTGTGCCTCTGAATTTCGCTGATGTGACAGATGATGAAAGTTGAATACCCTGTGCCACTGTTGAGAAACCTGCTGACACGAGTGCCGCCCCAAGTGTTTCTGTAGAGCTTGGTGTAAATGCAAGATTTGATACTACACCTACGACTGTGTCATTGGCTACAAGTTTCAAAATACTACGTTTTACACCTGTGTTGTCTTCCGGTGATTCAGTTATCACCTGTGTAACGCCTGAACCTGCTACTGTTGTTGGTCCAATCAGTGTCCATGCCGATCCTGTGTACACATAAAGTTGTGTATTTGTTGTGTCAAACCACATGTCTCCAAGAACAGCACTAGATGGTGCTGAAGCGGAGTTTGAAGTTGATCCCACTGGTTTGAACTTAGAGCCAGTGTATACATTCAATTGATTGTTTGTCTTGTCATACCATAACTGTCCTTGTATTTTGTTTGAGGGTGCTGTGGTATTATTGAAATTCTCTAGGAGTTTTACAAGGTTTTCGTTCAACCTCTCACCGAACCCTGCGTAGCCTTTACCTATGAGTGTGAGGTCTGTGGTCGCGACATCTATTGTCCCGTCCGCTAGTGTGACCAATAAGGTCCCGAATGTGTTGTTTATCTTGTATGCCATTGCTAGTCGTTGTTTGATGCGTTGTCTCTGACCTCTGTCAAGAAACTCACATCGCCTACCAACTTGATCAAGATAGTTGCTAGTTCTGGTGTCAGCATAGCGTCAATCTTTGCTTCTTCTTCTGTTGACCACGCTGTCTCATAATTTGCGTTGATGTAGTCTGCGACTTCTTGTTTTGTTGCCATTTAAATGTACTCCTTATGCTTATTTATTACGTGATTCGATCTGCTCATCGTCTGATATCCAAGTTAAATCCCTGGTATATGCCCCGTCTAGATCGTGTATGAAAGTCTTAACGTTGCTCTCCGTAAGCACCATATTGTGGTATTTGGTGTATCTTTTGTGCAGTGCTTGTTCTTTTGTGGCAGTATAGACCAATTTCAATTTTTTTGTCTTTGCTAATTTGATAATCTCATCTATACACTGTTTCAAACAATTATGGACAATACGCTGTTTTGCGTCCTTGTCAGTCACCAACCATTCCATAAGGCCAAACGCAGTACCATCACAGACATACAAGCCACCAGCACAGATAGGCACACCGTCATGCTCAACTACTATGCCGTCGGGAGGGAGGCACTCCTTTGGAACTACACCAAACTCCCACTTGTTCCACCATTTGACAAGTGTTTCATAATCCTTGTCTCTGTCCCACGATCTACTTTGCATTTTTCTGTAACACTATTTTGTTCACATTAAAAGTCGACTCAAAACAGTATCTTACTGCATCTGCAACTTCTTGTGCTGTTAATTTTGGCAGATTATCCCATAATCCTTTTGTCATATCTGTGTCTACCACGTCTGGACATATGTCATACACCGACAAAGGTTTGTTTAATAATTCTTCCTGTAGTTCACTGATGTATTCTATCAATTCTTTTTTGATTTCGCAATACTGTGAGTACTCAAACTTATCCCACAGTTTAAATTGGTGTAGGTCAGGTTCGTCGTCTAGTCCTGACGTGCTGGTGATAACCGCTACTTGCATTTTATCAAATGAATGTTGTCCGTAAATTCTCTTCAGCAAGGTCAATTGTCCTCTCAAGGAGTGTGCATTCAACACGACGAGACCACAGTCTTCAATTTTTTCCAAAATTTTTTCTTGATCATGAACAAGGTCAAAACCATTGCTCCTGCTTAAACCCACAACGTCATATTTCTTATTCGTGTACAGATCGGCTATTGCTTTACCTATGCCTCGTGTATGACCTATAATTGCAATTTTATTTTTGTTTTTTCCTAGATTCATATGTGTCCACTAAATTTTCTAATCCTTCGAAACACTCCGAATAGTGTTGGTAATATTTTTCAAACTTATCTTTAGTGTACGCTGATTCTTTCCAAAAGTCAATCAATAACGTGGTCCTTGGCTTGGTATTTTTGTTGAAGCCGTTGTGTATTTGTTTGTCCGGCTGGAATACATAAGCGTCACCAGTTTTCCATGTCATAAGTTCTTGTTCACGTGTTTCCAAGTTCATCACTTGCATACCGCTTTGATCTCCACCACCATCGTCAAGGCACATTTGATACCGCCATCCTCCCTCGTTATCTGTATGGTTACCAATTTTTGTGTCTGGTCCAACTGTCATAATAGCAACATTAGTTTTGTATGGAAATTTTCGCAGTATAGAGTACAGCATTGGATAATCGTTGAAATGTTGCAGTTCCTTCTCCCCAGACTGTATTCCCAGTGCCTGCCATTCTCCGTGGACATAGTCACCTGACCTATCATCAAAGTCGTCGGGCAGTCCCCTAACACTGTCAGAGAAATCTTCTGGTTCTAGAAAAGTTTTGTTTGGTTGTGTATCGAACTCGTGTTTTATGTTTTCCCAGTGTTTATCTAACTGTCTGAAACATTCGCCTTGTTGTCCTTGATAAAAACTACTATGAAGCATTCAGTATATTAACATTTTTATCATGTATCTGTCTATCATGATCCTGCCAATTACTAAAGATTTGTTCGCCGTGATTTACTAATTCTTGTTGCTCACTCAATTCAAAGTAGTCTGTGAATTCTATTCCGTTAATTATTATTCTTCTATTCATTGATCCAAACACATACACAATGGCATCATCATTTCCAAGAGATACACCGTGTTTGCTGTTCTCTACCCTTGTCCACATACCATCTTCTTTGACCATGTGCGTTCCTGCAACTTGAATGCCTTTGTATTCGTACAAGTTGTCTATTAGGAATTTTGCAGTTGCGAACACTTTGCCACCTACCGCAACTTCGTCGCCTATGTCAATTAGTTCTACCGCTTTGAAAGTACCATCTGCCATTGTGATCATTGTACCTGGCATGAAACAACCACCGCCTGATCCTCCGCCTCCTGAACTTGATCCACCTTCTGAGTCACCAAATCCTGCCGCTGTTGACACGAAAGATATTCCTGAATTGAACAAGGCCTTCCAGGCTCCACCTATTTTAACATACCCTGCTGTGATCTGTTTCCAAGCACCACCAACTTTGAAGTATGCTTCTGTGAGAGTCTTCCATGCTCCTCCCACTTTGAATTCTCCTTGCACACCGATGTTGAAAACAACAACCGCTTTTCCGTCTGCTCCTGGACTACTAGGCTGTCCACCAACTGCCACTCCTGCTGTATAGTTAGATTCGCCTGTGCCTCCTGGTGTCACACCTGATCCATCGCTTGATGAACCACTGGATGGGACTAAATTTGATCCAGACTTTCCGCCGGTACCACCATTGTCGCCTGATCCACCGTCTCCTGACGTACCGCCGTCAACACCGCCACCACCGGCTCCACCACCACCACCGTCTCCGCTGTGGTCCTTGCCGTTCTCTCCCAGTGTTCCTGGTGTGTTTGATGTGGCTGAGTTTGCGTTTACGCCTGCTGTTCCGTTTGAGCTCTTACCTGCTCCTGCTCCACCTCCGCCGCCTCCTGCGACTGCGATGTCCGTTCCGTCGATCCTCACTAAAGTGGCTCCTCCGCCACCTCCACCTGCTCCTGAATATGGTTGTGGTCCAGCGTTACCGCCTTCTCCACCCGAATATGCTGTTTTACTTTTTCCGTTAGTACCACCTGGTGCCCCACCTCCAGATCCGCCACCGGCTCCACCACCACCAACTGCGACTTCTAATGTTGTGCCTATCTGTCCTGATGTGATCGCCAAAGCGGTTTTTTTGACATGGTGTCCTGCGGCTCCTGTTCCTCCAGGTCCGCCTGCGTCTGCGCCTCCGCCTCCGCCTGCTCCTGCCCAAAGGTATACATCTATCGATGTGGTGCCCGGTGGTATGGTTGCCTGCTGAAGGGTTCCTGTGTAGTTTAATGTCTTAGTGACTGCGACCATTTGGGATTACGCCTCCCTTACGAACCAAAGATCCCCGTTTGAACCTTGTCCAGATGTTGGTGCTGAAGTCTCAACGTATCTGTTTCCTGCGATACTGTTACTGCTGTCATCTGAGATTGTAGATCCACCCCAAAGTTTTAATGATTTAGCCACCTGTCCTGTAGTCGGAACAGATACGCTTGATGTACTTGTAGATGACGTGATGTCTGAACCTACTGCCGCTAAATTCATGTTTGTTACTGTCAACAATCCTGCCGCAGTTGTTCTTAAGAATTTTGAATTTTTGTTTGCGTTACCGTCTGCTGTTGCATCTGTATCTCTGATTATCTGTGAGAAAGAACCTGTTGTGCCCGCGGTCCAATAACTCTCCGAAGTGTCCCAGAATAGTCTCGCCTCACCTGACGCTTTCTCAACAATAAGTCCACCGTCAACGTCAGAACCGTTGTCTGAGTTTACTTCTATAAATGCATCAGTGTATGTTGAAACGTCCACACTTGATTTGTCATAAGATCCAGTGATTGTTAAATTTCCTGTTATTGTTGTGTTACCGGTAAGTGTTATGTCGCCTGAGGTCCCAGTAAACGCCAATGGGGTTTTTGTGACTCCACCATCATTTATTGTGAAACTTAAATTTTTATCCTGTGATGTTTGTGCAACTGTTACATTGTTACTTGCAACTGTCACTGTCAATTCCTGTGCATCACCAATTATTATTCCTGAGTCTGTGTCAATTGTCAGTGCACCTGTTGTTGTGTCTGCCGCATCTGCTCTCAGGAAGTTTCCACCTGCTATTACTGAGGCTGATGTGTTTGTTGTGCCTGACACATCTATGTTGCTGGCCTGCGTGTTTGTTCCTTCGAACACTGCACCTAGTGTAGAATTTAAGGTCAATCCTGCTTTGATCTGTGCGAAACCTGACTGCGAGGCAGTGGGTGTGAAAGTCTCTTTCGAAACTATTGACACTCTGGTGTTGCCCACGTACATAGAACTTACTACCTTGTTACCTCCCGAACTGGCAAGTGTTTCAATCTTCCAGCCTGACAAGGTCTGTCCTGATGTGTAAACTGGTCCAACCAGTAAAAACGCAGATCCTGTGTAAATAAAAACTTGATCGTTCGTTGTGTCATGCCATAGATCACCCGCTGATGGTGATGTAGGTTGGCTTGAACTAGATTTTGCCCCGCCTGTGGGTTTGAAACTCGTTCCGTCGTAAACTTTTAATTGGTTAGTTGCTGTGTCAAACCACAGTTCACCTTTAAGTGGTGCTGTGGGTGCCGAAGTTCCAGAGGCGTTCTCTAATAATTTTACTAGGTTCTCGTTAAGGCCTTCACCAAATCCTGAAAATGATTTTCCAAACAACTGCAACGAAGTGCTAGTATCTACCGTTCCGTCCGTGATCGTTGTAACTACTGATCCGTCTGTTTTGTTAATTGTGTACGCCATTTGCTTATATTTAGCACCTTCCCACTACTATATTAATTGTGCCTATTTCCTCTGAATCGTAATTTTCTAATGATTTTCCTATCACTTCACCAACCTGTGGGTCATGTGTTTTCTTGGCAACACCGTTGTTGGCTGGATCTGTAGAAAGCATATCACCTTTGACAATGTGTCCTATCACTTTGCAGGGAACTTTACCCATTAATGCTACAGGTTGTCCTGCTGATTCTGAATTCATTAAGTACGCAGGCTTTTCACTGATCACACCCGCCACTCTCGGATCATTGCCTTCGGTGGCAATTGTGACTTCCTTGTCTCCGCCGAACACAACAACTGTGCCGACTTCGTACTCAGCATCGGTCTGGTATATCTCAGCCAAGTCAGCGTACTGCGCCGATGTGGCCTTGGCATATATTGTATTGTATTTCTTTGAAGCCGTTCCTATGTCGTATGTTAAATTTGTGTCTGGCTCTATTTCCTGTGTCGTGAGTTTGTCACTTAACACTAATGTTCCCATTGTATTTGCGCCTGAACTAGCAACATTACCTGTGAGGTTACCCGTCAGTGGTCCTGCGAATGCCGTTGAAGTAGTCGTGCCTGACACTTGTAATTTAGTGCTTGGCGTTGCTGTCCCTATACCTACTCTTGAGTCTGCCCCGTCTATGGTCATCACAGTGGTTGTCACTCCGCCGTCATTGACCTTGAAAGTTATGTCTGTGTTCGTGACAGTGTTTGATATTATTCCTCCAGAGCTATCAACTGAAAATGTTAAATCACTGTCCGCCCCAACAACTATTCCGCCGTCATTGGCAACACTGATTGTACCTGTAGTGGTGTCATTGGCGTTTGATCTTAGGAAGTTTGCCGCGGCAACTCCTCCTAATGCATCTGAATCCGAGGCAGTGCCTTGGAATTTCAAATCGCTGATCGCTGTAGAAAGTGTTATACCTTTCTTGACTGTTGCGAAACCTGTAATGGTTACCTTTGGTGTAAAGGTGTCTTCTGATATGATGGCTATAAGATTCCCATCATTGAATAATTTTGTTATGTTCTGTGCTGTGTCTGATGAATCATTTATTGTGTCAAATGTGAAACCGTTTGTGGTCCCGGTCGTGCTCGGTGGTCCTACGAGAACAGAATTTGATCCGTCATACAAATATAGTTGTCCTGTGTCGGAATCTATCCAAAGGTCTCCCCTTGTTAGCGAACTAGGGGCAGTTGCTTGGTATGGTACATTTCCACCAGCAGGAACAAATGTGGATCCTGAGTATACTTTCAACCTGTTGTTTGTAGAGTCGTACCAAAGTTGTCCGCTGATTGGTTTAGTCGGGGCAGTGGTGTTTGAAAAGTTTTCCAAAAGGTGCAAAAAGTTTTCGGCGATGCTCTCTCCGTAACCTGCATATCCTTTTCCTATGAATGATAAATCAGTCTGTGAGTTGACCACACCGTCCTGTACAGTGTACTGGTTTGGCGATGCCGAACTATTTGATTTGTTTACAGTGTATGCCATTAGTATCCTGTGTTACCACCTGATGTCGTTCCGCTGACAGTGTTAGATGTTGACAGTGCCGTAGAACTTGTTTCAGTGAATGTTGTCAAACTCTGTATCCTCAGTGTGTAATCAATCTGTATAAGCCTGTTCAATGATTTCTGCACAGGGTGGAATATCACGTGTGTCAACAGTTTGTTGGTTGATCCGTTCTCTGTTCCCTCCCAGCTCTTCAGACCTAGTTCATCAAAAACATAGTCACCGTTGAAGTCGGTTGTGTTGTCGAACGCCGCCTGTCCTGTTGGCTCACCATAGTCAAGTGTGCAAGTCACAACTATGTCGGTGTACTTGTTACCCGCTGTGTGTCTCACTTCCATCTTGTTCCTTGTGGTGTCCTTGTTTGTTGCGGAGTTGTCATCTATCACTTTGTAATAAGTTTGATTGTATAATGCGGCATTGGTACCTGTTGAGTTTGGAGTGAGGTACGTGATCACACCAGTTGGATCAACGCTCGTGCCACCATTGCCTAGTGCAATCTCGTGTACGAACCCTGTTGTCTTGTTTGCTAGACTGTTAGCAAGTGCCTGAGACATGTTTTCATAGTGTATCGCATTTCTCTTGTCTACGATAACCTCACCTGTCTCTGGATCTGAAATCTTGATATGCCCCGTCATCATAACACCTGTGTTATCCTGAGGCTTATTGTTATCTTCTTTTGCTTCTGTGGGTTTGTTGTCCTGTGTCATCTAGTGTATTTATTCAGGTGCGTTTGTAGGCTCGTTAGCAATGAATTTAGCCTGTTGTGTGCCAGAAGCCTGTAATCCTTTACCATCCGCTGGATTACCATCCTTAGCAGTGTACCATACCTGTCCTTTCTTGTGTAATATTTTGATCTGTGTGCCTGACGCAGGAACAGTGCTCAAAGTCACTGCTGTCGTGCTTCCGTCCACAAAGTAGTTGATAGTTGATCCATCCTCGCTAGTAAGTTCTAATCTCGCTAAATCGTTAGATTTAGGATTTCCGACTAATCGTTGGCCACCAATGAATATGTCTAACTCACTAGCAGAGGCTGGTGCTTGTGATAGTGCGAATGTTGCCGTGCTACCGTCGCCTGTGAAGGTGTTGGTGTAAACGGTGTCCGCATAAGGGATGGTTTGAGTACCAGACGCATCTACCACTTCAGTGCCTGATCCATGCTCCTTAATTCCTGTTCCAAGTGTTCCACGTCTTAGTTGTCCCAACGTGTTACTTGATTTTGTAAAGTATTCTATTCTCTCTTTGTCTATGAATATGACACCTGGTACGTTCGCAGACGCATTTGGTGTTGGTAAAACACTTGCATCTTCCACCGTTATGGTCTGTGTTCCCGCGGTCATGTCTAGAGTTAATTTTGTTGTTGCTGTCTTGCTGATACGTTTGTAGAACGTCCTGTTCATCATGTCTTTAAATATCCTGAATCCTGTGGCATTTACCGCTGAATCCACTGCGAAGTACATCACATCCAGGCTGTCCGATGACGTGATTGTTTTTCCTTTTACAGTGATTGTGTTTCCGCTAACTGTATAATCAACTGCCTGTGTCAGTTGTTCTCCGTTCAACCACACATATGTGTATCCTGCATTTACTGTGTCGAATCTCAACTTGAATATTCCTGAGCCCTTGCCTTCTAGCACTTCTCTTCTCTGTTTCATGCCAAGTGCATTGTTTATTGATGTGACTGAAAGAACGTCATTGGCTGTGATAGCATTTCCATCTGCAGACAATTGGGTTGTGTTCAATATTATGTCTGTCCCTTCATTGTAGTATTGATAGTCTGTCAATGTTGTTATTGCCACAAGATCGTTTGAACTAGGAGCAGTCTTGAAAACTATTCTGTCAGGACTACCTGCAATATCTGTTGTAAGACTTGATGAGTCAGCAGTTCCAGTTGTTGCGTCTGCCGTAGTAGTAGTTCCTGCCAAGTCCACAGTGTAATCAGTGTTTAGTACCTGTTGGACACCGTTCAAGTGCACCTGTATCTGTGCGGCACTTGTGATACTTTTTCCTGGATCCACGGTAGAATCTTCACCTAAAGGATTTACCCAAGAAGAATCTTCTCCAATTCCTGTCAAAGGGTTAAACAAATATCGTGTTGTAGTTCCATCTCCGAGATAGTAACTTATATCTGGTCCACGTAACATTTTTCCGTTTAATTCGATCATAGTCAATCCTGAAAGTGGTCCTATAGCACCAGGTGGATATGTTAACGTGTATCTGTTTGTCGATCCATCATATGTTATGGCTTGGTTTCTCACACTTGCATAACTCCTTGTAGATGTTGCTGACTTGTTGAAACCGGCTATCTGTATGTAAGAACTTGCTTCAGGAGCCGAGGTGAACACGACCGTGATCGTGTTGGCCGAAGTGGTGGTCGAGTATGCAGTTGTTGGCACACCATCCACTGTGACATAGATGTCAGAAGATGTAGAATCTAAATTGAACTCACCTCTAGTTGAAGTAAGGAATGTAGTAGTACTACCGTCTCCTGTGAATGAATTCAACACTCTGTAATTTTCTCCGGATATAGCAAACACTTTCGTTGATATCTGTGTGTGATTTGCGGGTGCCGTGTCAAATGTAATTGTTTTGTTTGCAACATTGATTGAATAATCAGACACTGTTGAATCTAATGCACTGCCTTTCTGTACCACACCGTCAACTGCAACAGTCACTGACCCAAGTGAGCCAGGATAGTCACCTATACTGAATGTCGTCGTGCTTCCGTTACCTCTGTGATTCATCTCACTTATAAATGGTACGCCAGACTCTGGTGATGTGTAAACCTTGATATCTAATGTGTCAAACAACTGTCCAGGCACTACTTCTTCCGGTGCGTAACTAGTGTCTGGGGAAACAAAGTCGTCACCCTCTAACACAATGTCACTAGGTGCGTGTCCCAGTGCCGATGTGAATAAACCACCTTTGACTATTGAATCTAAAGTCCTGTCATCTGTTGGCGTCAGCACGCCGTCGTCATCGAAAGGTATGAATTCTACCAATGCGTTGGATTCTGGAGTTTCACTTATAGTGAAAGTCACTGTGGATCCGTCACCCCTGATTACATCTGAAAGTTTCTTCCTGGTGCTGTCGTCCTGCGTCAAGTAAACTTGGTATACTTCACTGCTTGGAGGTGCAGAGTCAAATGTGTACGACGCAGTCGAACCGTCTGCCCTAAACGCCTTGACTCTAGAAGTACCGTAGTTGTCCCAAGGGAAATCATACCATCCTGCTTTGTCCCAACCCGCTTCTTGATTGAATAATAAGCCAGTGACCATTGTGCCACCGTAATCAACACCTGTCATTACCTGGTCCAGTTCATTTCCTGGCATGTCTGTACCAGGTGTGTAGAAACCTTTTGTCCTGTCGGCCGCCGTAAGTCCGGTCTCGTTACCGTATACTTTGTACACACTTCCTATGTTGTCATCGAAGTCTGTGCTTGACGTGAATGCGTTTGTGACTTTGTAAAGTTCATTGTTGTATCTCAATAGATCGTTGTAGGCGTATGCCGTTGATGCCGCCCAATCCACTACACGAGATGTGCTAGACACCCTGTCAAACTTGATCGTTGTGTCAAAATCCCTAACAAGGTCGTTGTTTAGGTTTGCATATGCTTTAGCAGTGTCCGTTGGCTTTGTGCCGTCTGTCATACCGCCAGATAAAACAACAGTTGGTGTTGTTGTGTAGTTTGCACCATTGCCTGTTACTGTGATTTTCGTTACCGCACCACTTTGTATTGTTGCAGTTGCAGTGGCGGCAGTGGTTTCTGGAGTTACGTACATCTTGGATGTGCTAGACTTGTCACTTTGGGATTCCCTGACCGATGCTGTTGGGCCATAGAAAGTGCCTGTGTAACCATCAAAGGTGTAGGTTTTGGTAGTGCCCGAACCTGAATTCTGTAAGTCGTATATCTCTGCCTGTTTTTCACTTGTGAACAATGGATAGTAGTATCCAAACTGGCCGTTTGTTGCACCCGACGAGCTAGTTGCTTGAATCTGGAATGGACCTGTGGATCCTGTTGTTCCACCTAGAATGGTCACTGTTGGCGCAACTTGATATCCTGAACCACCTGCCGTCAGTGTGATCGACTGCACGTACTTCTTGTGGTAGTCGTACCACATCTGGTATGGGTATTCAGTTAATTTTGCTGTGTCTAATTCGACGTTGAGGCTCCTGATCTTTCCTGTTGTAGCATCGTAGAAAGTTGGATTATCAAAATCTGAGAATATGCCGTCTTGTGTTTCCGTCTTATCATAACCCAGTTTGTACTCTCTTAATTTTGTGTGGAAGGGTTTGACTTCGTTGATGTAGCTCTCTATCCAACTGTCCGTACCAGTGGTGTAAGTTTTTCTCTGGTCTAGTTGCCTCACACTGTTTTTGGCATTTATGAACGATGTCTTGAACATCCAATCCACATACGTTTGCTCTGCCATAACTTTTCTTAATCCTGTAAAGAACAGTGTGTTGTATTCTCCGGCTAGATCATTTATGAATAAGTCATCCCTCAACGCTGTAAGTATTTTCCTAGTTTCTTGGCTTGGGTCTTGATCAAAGAAGTTGTCATCGAAATTATCTTGTCCGGCGAATCCTGACGCATCTTGACTGTAGTCGTAAAGTTTTGTGCTCAATCTTATCGTCCCGTTCTCTGTTCCAACATTTTTCCAACCGTCTGCTGTTTTCATAAACAGTTTCCAACCACCAGTGTCTGCGTTGGTGACTTTGACATGTTTACCTATTGCGACGTCTAAAGTGTCTAGCTCGTATTGAAACTTGACCTGCTTGTCAATTGGTGTGTTTTCGCTATGGATCATTTCATGGACCGCAGGATCTGTGCCATACCAATCTGTGTAACTCCAATAATTTGAAGTGTTGTAAGTCTGTATTTTTGTTCTTGACCACTCTGTGCCATCCCATTGGTATATTGCCCAGTAGTTGTTAGCGGTCTCGTCTGCCTTTACCAAGTAGTTCACTGTTCCTGATAGATCTCCTGTGTTGATGTAGGTCAACTCAGCATATGTGTCTACCGAAGCGTCCCATTCGCCACTCTGTGCCGTTGGTTCTGGATCCACAGCATCTAGGTTTGTTAGATTTACCTGTCCAACCAGTTGGTTTTTCTTCAAGACACTGTTGGCATAGTCTATGATCTCTTCCAATGCGTCATACCTGTCAACATACCAGCTCTGTCTCGGTCTGATGTTGTTCCCGTATCTCTCGTTCAGCGGAAGATTTAAATCTGGCACAATGTCACCAGCGGAATTTTTACCTATCAAAGAATCCCACCAACGAGTCTCTATCTGTTGTCCTGGCCTGTAGTCAGCATCGCCTTCTCTGACCAATTTCCATACACTGTGTGAATCTCCCTCGAATGTGTTTGTTCTTAAATCCACATTTAGTACTACATCGTCATTAGTTAAATTTGAAACATTGTTTAATAGTAATTTGTTAGTGTCTGTGATAGAATAGTACTTGTAATCAAATGCCCTAGGATTTGAAATGAGGTTGGCCACAAAAGCCACTGTGTTCTTCCTGTGTGTAACACTGTTGGCAGGCATTGTGGTCTTGCCCTTGACCCAATAATAATAGTAGTTCACGAAACTGTCCAATTGTGAATTGTATTTCTGTGCAACAGTGTATTTAGAGTCATCGCCGTACAGTGCAGTCCCTGATACCGTTGATCTTGTGCCTTCCACCCTGTTGTTCCATTCACTTGGTAGGAGCCTTGACTCAACCCATTCGTACACATCTACGCTTGAACCAGGGAATGTTTTACCCCAGTGATTGTGTTTGTATTCCTGTGTGTCCTGCTCGTACCACAACCATTTGACTGTGGAAAGATCCCACCATACCTCACCTATGTGATCTTCCGCCCATGGTGTTTTGAGGTTGGCTTTGTCTCCTGTATTGTATGTCGCTGGATCCCATGTGGTCTTAATGTTGATCTCCCTGTCTGCAACACCTAGTATCCTGCCCTTGATGGGATCGTACAGATCATAGTACTCTATTATTTGTTTCGTCTTTCTGTTGAACTCGAAAACTTTGCCCAGTTTATCTGTATCCATCAGTGCTGTCTCAGTCACTATGTTCTTCCAAGCGTACTCGCCATTGTTTGTGAGATCGTAATATGCAACAGTACCATCATTCACCACTTTGGTGCTTCCGTCTGATGTTGTGTTTCCGTCGTCGTCTGGTGCACCAACGAACACCGTGTTGTCTATGACACAGACTCCTCGTCCAAAGTCATCATTTGCCGTCACGTTGTCTGTGATCAACCTGTCATCAACAATAAATTTAGTGTTGTACATAGTTGCCGTGAACGCTCCGCCGGATCCTGTATTGCTGTCAACTATGGTAGTATCCTGCAGATCAAAAGTCGTCTCTCCTGCATCAAATTTCATTTCTCTTGAGCTCGCAAAATTTTCAGCGCCTAATATTACTCTCGTGCCTGCATCATTGATGTCTAGACTTGTACCAAACTTCATGTTCGTGCTTGACTCTGGAGCACTTATGGTCTGTTGCAACGTGTAGGTATTTGTCGAATCATCTGCGTTCCATTTGTAGTAGTACACGGCTCCCGCATCTGGATGTGACGTACCGTCAACACCAGGAGCACCTATCATGAGAGTAGTTCCGTCTTTACTCATTGCAATAGACTCACCAAATGCAGTGTTTATAGACGACCCGTCGCTCGATACTCCGGTTAATGTTTGTACCAGAGTAAATGAGTTCAGCGTACTACCGTCATTGGCTTGAGAAGTTTTTACAAATATCTCAACTTTACCTGCATTACCTGGTGCCAAAGAACTTACGGCAAGTATGTCACCGTTATCGTTTGCTTGTACCCTGTGTCCAAATCTCTGTCCTCGGCCACCGTCTGGTGCTTCTATGGCAGTCTCTGACGTCCATGTGTCATACGTGGATCCGTCTGCTCCAACTCCCCAAGTGTACATGTAAACTCTACCTCGATCATTATCGTGGCCGGGTGCAGACACAAACAGATACTTGGCAGGTGTCGTTCTCACTGAATTGGCTCCCGGTTCTGATATCTTGTGGGACCATCCAAAGTTTAAATTTTCATTGGCTGTTGAGCCATCCGTGGGTGCGGTGACAGTTGAAAGAATACCATATTTGAATGTGGTTGGCTCCCACATATAAATTTTTACCAGTCCTGCATCAATCTGCCTTGTACTTCCGTCTAATCCAATTGTGTTTGTGTACGGTGCTCCTGCAACAACGAAGTTCTCATCAGTACTGATTGATAACGACTCCCCCAGTCTGCTGGTGTTGTCATTGTTGTCTGTCATAGTTGCCGTAGACTGTGTCTGGAAAGATGTACCTGCGACTGTTGAAGATCTAAACAAGAAGTGTACTTCGCCTTGTCCTTTGCCCGGTGCAGATGCTATCATTGTTCTTCCGTCGTTACGTGCCACGATTCTGTGGCCGAACTCCTGTTCCGTTCCGCTGGCGTCTGGCGATAGAATTATTGCTGATGTGTATGGATCCTGTTTCTCGTACACACGCCAAAGTCCAGAACTGTCCGCGTCCGCGAACACCTTGTCTCCAGGTTGTCCTATCACGTCATCCTTGTCTACGTAATTTTCAAACCCTGTCAAGTCATTGACATTGTCCATCGATGACAATCTCACAGACAAGAATTTGTATATGTTGCCATAACTGTCTGCGGTTGATCCGTCCTCTAATGCTGGGATGAATCCCACGTTGCCCGTGTAGTCTATGATCACCGTCTTGTGGTCTGGAGTAGATGATACCTGGTAAACACCGTTCAGGGTCGCTTCCTCGCTGTTTACTATTGCAAAATAATCGGCCTGTGTGGTCGTTGAACCCGCCGTCAAGTTATGAGAACCTGTGAACGTGATCTCCAACTGTGTTGAATCGTTGATCAGCTCTAACGTTGCTATCTTTATGCCAGCACTGGTGATCCTTAAAACGTCCCAATCACGGTTGCTCTTGTTGGCAACCCATATCAGATCGTTTGCAGTTATGGCGTTCGTGTCCAAGTTGAGGATCTCATCTATGTTGAACGCTGTGTGTTGAACTTGTTGTGTTTGTGGATATCCTGCAGTTTTAAATACCTGTACCGTGTCCCTGGTGACACCTCCCTTGGTGTAGTCAAGTCTCTTGAATGTCGTTGATGCTGTGTATTCAACTGGCTTGTAGTAAAAGTTTTCCTTTACGATGGCGTCTGATCTTGCGTAATCTATCTTGTCATTGGATGTGTCGAGCAACTCAATGCTCTGTGGGTTTGCTGTGATCTCGTCGTCTTTCAGTGTGATCTGTATGTTCTCTATGGAATCTGTGTTTCCGAGGTTGCCGGTACGAATCATCCATTCTGGATAAAGGTCGAGAGTGATGTCCTCCCCCTCATACTTGGCCTTGAGGATTTTGTCTATGGCGTTCTGTGTGCCCTTCTCCCTGATGTAGCCTTGATAGAACTTGTACTGTGACACGTCGTTGACGAATAAGTTCTCTAGGTAGTCCCTGCTCTGGTACCCAGTGAGTCTTTGTGCTAACTGCTGTTGTGATTCGTCGAAATTGTTTGTTTCCAAGTTATAGAAGTCATTGAACTGTGAGATCTTGTATTCGAAGTTGGGTATTAGTTGTGGTGCTGGTTTCTCATTTTTAAGGGTCCAATTTGTTGTCTCAAAAGTTTGACCTGAGGTTTGATTGATTTTTGCCACGTAGAACTTGCCTTGGTATTCAACACTGTCGCCAATCCTGTAGTCAGTGTTGGCTGTCCAGTAAGTTACCTGTGCGGCGTCAAAAACGAAACCTGGTGCGTAGTAGTCACCGTTCCAGCCCGCTGTTTTCCAACCTACTAATTTCAATCTCTGTTGCCTAAATCCTGTGAATGGATCATATACGATGTCAGCGAACACTGTGCTGTTGTCGAACAGCAACACATGTTCCTTCTGTACAGTGTTCAGTGCTATGTTGTAAAGGCCAACTGTGTCCGATTTAATGCCTAGTTCAAAAGTCTTGCCTATCCTTTTGGTTGAAATTTCCTGTATGTCGATCTTCCTGCCACCTGAATCTAACACTGAATAGTCTCCTGCTAGATTACGAAGTTTGCCTACGATACTGTTGTTGGTGTCGAGTTCAAAACCATCCGCCGCTGGTGAAACTGTGACCGCTGACCCTGGAGTCCATTCCTGCGTTGTCCAGAACAGGAATTCTCTGACTGCGTTTGCCCAATTCAACGTTTCTTTGAGTTCGTTTGAGAACTTATTGAAGCGGAACCCCTGTGATTCCAACCAGTGACCATAACCGAACAAGAAGTCTGTTACGTCTTGTATGGTGTTGAACACATGACCATAAGGTATGGTTTGTGTGACCTGTTGGTAAGCGTTGTACTGTTCAACCACCGTCGATCCTTCAACAGATACTGACTTGGTAGTGGTAGTCTTTGTAGGGTAATTGAAATTGAAATATGGCTTTGTGGTACTGTAACCTAAAACTTTGTATCCACCCAGTATTGTCGAACCGTCCTGGCTGATGTCTGTGTTCTTCTCGATAAGCACACCCGAGTATTGGAAACTCTCTACAGGGTTGGATGTCCTAAACAGTATCTTGTAGTTTTCGTCTGGGATGAATTTTGATCCTGAAGTTGATCCCGGTGACACACTGTCTGTAAGTATCTTTATGTTGTCTTTGTCTGTGAACCCTCCCAACTTGTGTAGCAACTGCACAGATAGGTTCTTCATCTTGTCGTAGTAGAAAGTCTTAATGTCTAGACTCCTCGAAGCCAAGTAGTTGACCACATACGGTTGATATCCCGCTGTCTGGTACCTGGTTGTTACACCAGTCGCTAGATCGGTCTCTGTTTCAAGATGGTATCTTGCTGAGGCCAGTGTTTTCCTAACACCAGTTTCCGTGTAGATTTGGTTTCCCGCAACGTTGGTTGTCAATCTCGATGGATCAAAAAGATTGGAGAAGAGTTTTGCTGGTTTGGCCAGTGCCAGAGTCTTTATCACTGTGAATGGATAGGAACTTGATCTCCTCCATGCCGTCTCCGCTGGTGCTTGGTCTCCAAACTTCCAAGCGTTCTTCTTCCCGGTATGTCAAAGTTGTCAACGAGTCCCGCCGCCAATGGATCTAGTAGGTTACCAGATGCGTCAACCGGTAGATAGTCCCTGATCAAAGGTTTGCCATACCTGCCTGGTTCTGTTGCAACTGCATTCCATAGTACATCGTTACCTGATGTGTATGGTGCAGTGCCGTATGTGGCATCCCAATCTGTGGGTTTCTCTGAATGGCCTAACATCTCCCATGGTCTCACATGTGGTGCGTCTGTGTCATAGAAGTATTTGTATATGCCCCTCCAGTACCCTGGCAGATTTTCACCTATCAGTCTACCTTTTGACCTAGCGTAATTGTAAGTGAAAGGTGATCCTTCACTGAACGCAGTGTTGTTTATGTACTGAACATTATTACGCCCCGCCCATTGGTAGAAATCTGGTCCCATCACACTGTCAACTTCTTCAAGAGTGTAATCAGTTGATGTGAAAGCACTAGGTGATACATCATGTATGTCAATCAAAGTCGCATCATAAGTTACTTTTATATTATTGTAAATCCTTTTCTCAAGTTCCAGTATTAATGCATCACGTTCGTCTCCGTATGCTTTGATTATGCTACCGTCATGTTTCCTGATCACTGCTGTGTCAGTCAAATAGGTTGTGTCTGTGTATGCTTCAGGAGTGAACTTAGGATACATTCCAAGTTTAGTTGGTGATGGTGGCATGTAACTTCCTGTGGTGTCGGTGTAGTCCTTAATCACCAACTTATCTCCCTCTGCTAGAGTTTCAGTTATGTTAACACTGTCATCTGTTGTACTGAAAGAGTAGTCTGTGCCCAACAACAACTGCACACCATTCAAGTAAATGTAGACTGCCCTGTTGCTTAGAGTTGTTATATCGTGCTGTGAATCTAGTGCATAGTCCGTTTGTGACGAGCCCATCACAGTGTATGATCTAGTTGAAACATTTTCTCCCCAACCTAACATGTCTTCATAATAGAAAGGGAAAGTGCTATTTCTGCCTGGTGTGATAGCGGCAATTATCTCGTCAACTCTGTCGGCGGCCACACCCTCGTATGCTGTGCCTGTAGCATGTGTCAAAAATGCGTTGTACCATTTCTCGTATTCCTGGTTAGCATAATCCGTCGCTATGAAGAAGTTGGCTGTCTGGTCTATGGTGCTGAAAATAGCAGGGACCAATGGCCCTTCGTGCTGATGTATGCTTCCTCCTTTGAGTCTCGCATCAGGTTGATCTCGTAGGTTCGACACGCCAGGTATTGCCCCCGTCACATCTTGGTTTTTATCAAATATGTCTTTGACATGATTCAATATCTGTCCATAGGTGAATGTGCCCAACTGCTGGTTGAGACTGTTTGTTGCTAAATTTTCCGGTATTTCATATATGCCCTTGTCAGCGACCTTGTCGGCACTGCTGTGTCCTGCTATTCTGATCTGATCATCCACTTCAAGTGCTTTGTTAAATTTTATGTATTTGTTTTTAGTCCCTGTCTCAAGTGTGTAATCTGTTGAAAGTGTTTTCCTGATTCCATTGACTGCTACCGACACTTCAAGATCTGTTAGGTCTGCTGAATTCTTATAGAAGTCTACAGGGAACAACTGTTTCTCTGTGGCATCGACCGTGAAGGTCCTTATCACACGCTGTTTACTTTCGTTTGTTCTTTTTATCCAAGCACCACGTGAGTTGTGTGTTGCCCTACCTGTGGTGTAGTGCAGGTGTCCTTCTGCCAAGTTCTTTGTGATTGTGGTTTTTCCGCTCTTGTACGTGAATGTTCCTGCTGTGTGATCGGATTCGAACACAATGTCTCCGACATTGTTAACGGTGTTGTACTTGACCTTGATGCCCAGCACTGTGTCAGTTACTGAGGTTTCCGATGTTGCGAAAGCGAAAACCTTTGCTCCNGCAAAACTTGAATTGGGATAAGTTGTAGCATCATCAAACTGTGTGTGATTGTTGTCAAACATNGCAAACAATGGTTGTTGATTTACACCTGTTTTTTCTTGTGCTTCTATAAATTCTTCTGTTGTGCTATCATATCGGAAGGTCTTTCCTTGATTGATTGTACCAAACTCTATGAATATGGAATCATTGTCTGCTCGTGTGGCATCGGATGCCTCGGTCAGGTTTATGACCTGTGTGGAGTCTCCCGCTGTGACGAAGTTTACATCATATATTTTGTCCTTGACCAGTTTGTCTGTGTCAGCGGCAAACACCACCCTCATTCCGTCTGCCAGTGCTATACCGTCAACAATATAACCTGTCTGTTTTACCACCCCACTGAATGCGTCTGTTGTCACTGTGTCATACAGTGTCACAGATCTCTTAGCCACTGTCCCGTGATTGTACAAAGCAAGTCCTGATTCGAATTCAATTATGGGTCTTTTTGCCCTGTCATCTTCGTTCAGCGTGGGAGTAAAGCCGCTTACTCTCGCTGTCTCTTCTATGACCGACGTATGAAACCATCTGTTGTACCTAGACCAAGCGTTCCTGTCTTGTGAATCTCTCTTTATGGTAATATAGTCTTTGTTTTCGGGTGTATAGAAAGCCTTAGCATATGGTCTAGAATCGTAGCCTACTTGGTCATACAATACCGTTGATTCTGTTGCATAACTGCCGGGTGTTATCAAGTCTTCAACATCAGTAAGAGTGATAGCATCTCCAACTCCTTCTACATAATATTCTTTGTCTTGATAAGCACTGGCAACCAATGAATTTGTGAACTTGATCTTCATTCCGTTCGATAGATCCAAAGTCCTTAGGCTGTAATTTTTCGCACCCACAATGTCGTTCTCTACATTTATCGCGGTAGTGCTTGTTGCATCTTTGATCTGTAATATGCCGTACATGGCATCATGGTTACCACACTGATAGTATAATGTGTTTGGTGCGCCTGTTGTGGGCACCGTAAATGTTACAGTCCCGTAGTCTGTGCCGTTGTTTGTGACACCTGTATCAAAGATAGTTGATGTTGATCCGTCTGCAGAAACTTTAGACTTGTAGGGTTCAGTCATTATCCAGAAAGGATGTCCTGTAGCATTGACGTTAAATTTGTAAGTGTTTCCCCTGTAAAGCGTGAGTATGGGATTGTTCTCGTTCTCCCTGTGTGTAAAGTTGTAGGCACCTTGTGCCAAGTTCTCAACTGAATATTCGGCTACCGCACTTGGTCCAACGGAATCTATTTCAATGGCCCCAGGCCCACTAGGCATCCAGTAGTATTCCCTGTAGTTGACCAGTTTGTCGTAGTCTATGGCCGGGTTCCAACTATAGACGGTCTCTTTGTTGAGCCTGTCATGGTTGCTGACATTCCCTCCCAGGTACTTGATCTGGTTAATGTAATCATCATATGTTCCTGTGAACTTTACTTGGTCTTCAGGATTGACTGACGTGGTATCTCTGTCTGTGTAGGTCACAGCAGGTTCTAATTGGTATGCGAATCTATCTTTACTTGTTGCAGTGATATACCTGTCACCCACATCTCTGGTGTAGGCATCTTGTCTACCTATGTAGCCATCAAGTCTTTCTAAAGATCCTTTTTGTACCAAAGGATCCATTGTGCTGGCCAGGAATCTCTGATTGGCATCTGTCCTATAGAAAGCAGGAAGGTGCTGTACGGTACGTCTGTACTCGTTGTTGCCTTGTTTGACAACTTCGTTATTGGTTAGTGCGTTGGTTGGAGAGTCTGCCATTAGTATCCTGATCCACTACTGCCGGTGCTTGAACCGGAACCTGTTGTAGTAGAGCCTGACACTGCTGATCCTGACGTAGTGTTGGTCGTGGCAGTTGATGTTGATGTGATCACAGTGCCGGACACCGCCAATTGGTTGGCTCCCAGTGCTGTTATGATTGACACATCATCAACGGTGGCCCCACTGATGAAAATCTCGTCCGCCGCCGAGTCAAGTTGGAACAAGGACCCAAAACCCTGTCCTGACTGGTTTGGCACAATCACTGCTGTCAATAAGTCTGGAGCAAGTTGATTGTGTATGTATGNGGCTAATTCTGTNAAGTAAAAAGTGTCTCCAAAATCCCAGTTGTCCAGTGCGAAGAANTCGTTNANNGCGGCGATCACTCTGGTCTTGACGACTGCATCTGAAACATTGGTCTTTGGGTTCTTGACAACTTTAAAAGTTGCCTGTAGTTGTTCTTCGGCGTTGGAACCAAAAAGTATTTTGTACTTGACCGGGTGGTATATGATCTGATCTGACAATGATTTAAGTTGGTTAAGTGTGCCAGAATAACTAATCCTCAACTGATCTGATGTGGAAGTAGTAGGTTCGCTTCCGCCATCCTGTAGCCATATCCTGTACAGATTATCGTATGTCCTCTCCAGTAGATAAACATCAACTATGTTCGAGACACTGGGATCTATCCTAGTCTCCTGTCCTGCGTGGTGCTTGTATTGGAAGTTGATCGAACTTCTGCCTCTCCTCGCGGTGTAGTCTGTTGTCGTAGTCAAAGTATTAGTCGTAGAACTGTACTTTTTAATCACGTCCTCAGCACTGTCATAGAAGTAAAATAGTTGCTCGTCGGTGTACACAGTGGTGTTTAGATTTATATCTGTTTCCTTTTCCGCAACAACAAAGTTTGTGGCCGCGTATGGTCTGAATCTCTCAATGTTGTCATATGACGTGTACTTCTCGTAGAAAACGAATTTAGTGGACTCCGATAGAGTAGGTTCAACGAATATATCAAACAGTTCTGGATTGTCAACCACACCATCGTCGTCCCCATCAAAGAAACCAACCTTTACTTTCCTGTTGTCTTGGAATCCGTCTGCTTCTGTGACCACGTCAACCACCTGCCAGGTGATTGGATAGCCTATGCTGTTTCCTGATGAAACTATGCTGTTTGTTTTAAGTATTTTCACTGTGTCTTTTACACTCTTGCCTGTTGTGTAGTCATAGATTTTCTCTTCCACATCGTAGTGGAACTTATTCTGTGATTCTGATTCGAACACGTATTCCAGTTTCCTGTATTGCACTGTGTATGTATTTCCGTCATTGGTGAACTTGAACCACCAACTGGCGTCTGCGTTTGTTCCTGCAGTGGATCCTGCACTTGCAAGATCAAAAACTGTGCTCGTGCTCAGGTTAGTTGAGGTGATAACTTTCCATGTCTCTGAATCTACATCATATCTTAATCCAAATTCCTCGTAGGCTTCGATCCTTCCCAATAGGTCTGTTTCCAGTGTTGCAGAGAATGAAGTGGTGAAGGCTGGAATAATTGCGTTGACCACTGATCCTTGAGGGACTATGTCAGCGAGTGTGACTGGCCCTTCTCCTGATTCGAGGTTTCCAACTCCTTCGTTGGCTCCGTCTAGCACCACCGCACCAATCTTGGCCCAGGCCCTGTCTTCGGCGTTGTCCGTCGTTGATGTTACTAGTGTGCCATTTAAAAACTTTCGAGTGTCCGGTGATGTGAATTTAATCAACGCACCCGGTTTAGCGAACTTCAAGTTGGAAGTGGCTGAGTCACCTATGACCAGTGCACCGCCTGATGTAAAATAACCTGTGTTGGTGTTTGTCGAAGTTGTAGTGGAGTTCCATGTTGCGGACAGTGTGCTGACATCCTTAGTGCCGTACTTCAAGTAGTAGAAATGTCTGGCATATGCTTCTTTCAATTTCGCTTCAACAGCCGTGTCTATAGTTGACTGTATGTCGCTCTTGTTGTTGAACGTGAATGTGAACTGCTGTAACGCCTCTTCTCTATAAAGTATCCCATCTTCTGCGAACACACTCACATTAGAGTACGCACCCGTTGGATCTAGTATCTCCTTGGCCCTTGATATACCTGAGGCGGTTCTGTTGATAGATCTCACCTTCACTATCTCCTGTGACGCACTCAAAGGAACCACTTGATAGTCCTCTGCCGTGATCATCCTGTTCTGTGAATAGTAAACCTGTGCGGCTTTCTCTTTGATTGAATCATTAGACTCGGTCGCCGCTGAATTGTAAACACTGGCCTTGAGGCTCACACCCATTGTCAATGACTGCTGTGCACCGTTGGCGTCCGTGTACGGCACGGTCAACTGTACGTTCTGCATGTCAGATGACTGTATCGCATACTTGGCGTTGTCACTGACCCTGTAGTAGGTCCTGAAGTTGCCCAATGGTATGTTTGAGAAGTTGCCATCCCCAAACACCAGATCAATCGCATCGTTATTTTTCGTAACTACGTTAAATGTGTTTCTCTCTGCTTTTGCTAGAGAGTTGTAAATCGCATTGTTGCCAGACAGAGATGGAACTTTCGTCCATGACTCCGACAACTGTCCAAACTGATCTAACTTGTACAACCACACATCGGTATCGTTGATGTTGGATGCATCCAAAGATTTAATGTAGTTAGTCACTGACGTGTCCACTGTGAAATCAGTTTGCTGTAGTGTGCCTTGTTTGAATAAGAAAAAGAATCCTGTGTTGTTGGAACTGTCCCCTGATCCATCAGTCCTGTAAGTGTATGTCAGTCCTGTGCCTGGCACTGGTGATGACTCGAATATTGAATCGGAATCTGTTATGGTACTTGAAACAATTTCGAATCCTCTCGATATGCCTCCTACTGATTTCTGAAATTTGAATATGGGTAGGTCCAACTGGTTTGAGCTCAGGGTGTAGACCTCTGTGCTGATCCCACCTATTGTGCCTGACTCCCTTGGGTTTCCAAACAGTTGTCCTGATTGGTTGGCCGCGTTTAGTATTGCAGTGAACTGTTCTCTGTAGTTTGCGTTTGCCGAGTCATTCCATATGATCGTTGAATTTGCCAGATTTGTTCCTGTGCTGTCTTGAACATCTTGTGTTGTTGATATCGAATCTATCTTCAACATTCCCGTTGCAGGTTTGTTTCTCTTGGCGTTGTAGTTGATCAACCTCGCTAATCTCAGAACCGAGTTCCTTCTCTCCGCAGTCTCTAGGAAGTTCTCCCTTGCGTTGAGGTCAACCCTGAATGAAAGTGCCTGTGCTATGTAGGCTATCAGATCTATCAGTGCAACGTACTCAGAACTCTCAACGAAGTCGTTGAAATCGTCTGGGTAGTTCTCTTTGAGATAGGCCACCATGGTCCTTCTCAGTGTTTCGAAGTCGTAACTCTTGAAGTCCGCCTGTTGGAAGGACTGGTAGATCTTCCTCCAATCTTCCGCTACTAGTAATCTGTTCTGTCTATCTGTTGTGGCCATTGTAATTACAATGGTATTTATATGTTAGGAAATGTGCGTATATTAAGATAGGCGTAACAACGAATTCTCATCGAAGTTGAATCTCAGTTTCTCGGTAATATTCAGAGGAACATACGTGATAGTGGCCTGTATGGCAATGCCCTTGTCCGCTTCCGTGACCAGTATCTCCTCCGTGGCGATACGTGGATCTGCGTTGAGATTTGCAGTTATGTCCTCCACTATAGCGTCCTTTAGGCCTTCTGTGAATGGTTCGAATATGGCATCGTATATTATGGTGCCGAATTCGGGATTCTCCACCCTCTCACCCTTACGTATGCTCAACCTATTGATTAGGTCTTGCTTGGCAACCTCGAAGTCGTACAGTTTGAAGTTCTTCTTGTCCGCACGTGAACTGAAACCCTTGAAGGTCACTGTCTTGTTTGATAGTCCGTTGCCTGATCCTGAATCTCCGTATGCCATATACTATATTTACTCTATGCTATATCGTCCTTGTCTCTTCCGCCTCCGCCTAATCCAAAGAACTTTCCTATCTTCCTCAAATTGTGCCTTACAATCGCACGGCCTTCATAACTTTGAACCAGTCCAGAAACAAAGTTGATCGCTGTCTGTTTGGGATTGTCTATCAAATTCTGTATGGTATTTGCCTTGCTGATGATACCATCCAAATCAACCTTAGGCAATTCTATTTTGTCGTTGAGTTTGACAATCTTGCTCAACTCGTCTGCAACTGCTTTGACTGTTGGCTGTTTGCTTAATTCTTCTTTGATCAGTTGCACTTCCTCCGCTGTCAATTCTGGATTATTCTTTTGAATTTGTGCAATCGCTTCGTTGACAAGTTTTTTCTTCCTATTTGTGCTACTCTGCCTGTCATAAGGTTCATGTGTGACGAAATCAGTCACTGTGGTCTTACCTGGTTTTTTATTAACTTGTAAACCTCTCTCCATGACTGTGTTTCCAAACTTATCAACACCACTTGCCTTTGGTGCCCTAAATGGTTTACGAGGGTCTACGTCTATCAACCCACCGCCAGTGACTTTGATGCCAACTGCGTCCGGCTCTAACCAACCCGGTCCCCATTTATCACTTGGACTGATCGAGTTGAAATGTATCTGTCCTCCCCTACGTCCACTACCCGATGCCGCTAGGTGTATGTCACCTCCCCTGGCACCGTGCAACTGACTGCCCGCGGTGTCAGAACTTATACCGTCTCTTGCAAACGTCCTCACAGAACCTTTCTGTGAACTGCTCAACACACCCTTCTCTCCCATTGCAAAAAGATATCCTTCTGCGTTCAAGGCCAAGTGATTTTCAGAAGTGAAATTAATCGTGCCCTTGGCGTGGAAGTTTATGTTAGTATCAGAGTGTAGGTTGAAGTCTTGACCTGATCTTAGATTGATTCCACCGTCAGCGTACACACTGACCGTGCCGTCCTTGTCCATCTCAATAAATGCTTTTCCTGAACCGTTTGCGAGATACACCACACCATCTGTGTCGTGCATTAGAAGTTGATGTCCTGATGCCGTCCTCAATCTTGTGAGTTGATTGGTGCCGTCTACTGCGCCGTCATCCATGACGAAACTGTGTCCAGTTTCTCTTTCAACTAATTCCGGTGATCCGCCTATACCTATATTTCTTGGCGTGCCGTCTTCTTTGAGTCTCCCTGGGGTATTCCACCCAAATACTCGACTTGGTGATTCCCTACGTGCAGATGAGGTCGTGGTGCCCCTAACTGTGTCTTGCACAAGACCCTGCGACTGCAGTTGATCTGCCAATGCGTCGTTAATAGGATAATTCCATTTGTCAGCACTGGAGACTGTGTCGCCTGGGTCAAGCATGTTCCTATTCTTCTCACCTGCAGGCAGGACGTCCGTGCCATATAATTCTTGTTTGTTCTGTGCGAAATCAGTGTTGTTGGCGGCCACCCTGGTCTTGTCCGTGGAACCGTTGCCTGGTACCATTTGGTTGGTCAAGGGATCCTGAACGCAACCCATCCAGAAGGCATTCGCGTTCTGATTTTCACCCTTGGCAAATATTACTAAAACTGTGGTGTCTATGTCTGGTGGCACTGCCCACAGTCCGTATGACTGTTGCGTGTCCTTGAAACTGTATGGATCGCTTTTGGAAACTGCCCTTAGACTCTTCACACCGTAGAAAGGTGACAGGTACTGGCACCATGTGATCTGTGATGGCTTGGGATCAGTGGTGTTGGTCAGTGCGGCTATGTTGACGCCAAGACGTCCCATCCTCAAGGGATCTGCCGTGGTCTTGACAGTGGCAATATAGGGACCTGAGTCGTTGTCAACGTACTTCTCGTTGAAACTCTTCTGGTTGTCCTGTGAGTCTGTGAATCCCCTTGAATCTGTGTATGCCATATGTTATTTTATCCTCTTACGGTGACGCATTTTTATTCTCTTCCGCGAACTTCGCCGCGGCTTCTTTTGCTTTCGCTTTGACCTTGCTTACAATGTTTTCCTTGATTTGGGCTTCCAATTTGTTTGTGCCTATTATTGCAGAATTAACCAGGCTTATAGGTGCACCTTCGCCAGTCTGGTTGTTCATCCTCACACAGGTCAGCGTCTGCGTAAACTGTCCGTTGTCAATCTTGCTGTCCACTTTCACCACTTGGTACACTCCGCTGAAGAACA
>JGI24003J15210_10000069_pt1 | contig 39030 bp, 60 predicted proteins | sample LinPmetageLP28_FD_15210 | JGI IMG/M metagenome (IMG submission 15210)
GATCACGCCTCAGGATGCCCAGCTCCCTGGGCCAGGGACGCTGCGAAGGTGATCAAAGTTTTAAGATCCGTGTGGCGGGCGAGTGGGACGGCGGTGCGGGACTCACGGTTCACGGCCAGAAGTTCCCAGGGCGCCTTCAAGAGGGGTCTATTCAAGATAAATACTTTTCCGCCTGCTTTCTGATACTTAATATGCCAATTGATTTGGTACTTTGATAGACCTGCATTCTTGCTGGTGTTGGCTTTGAGTTCAATCCAAAAAACTTGATTGTTTACGACACAATGCACATCGGGGATACCATTAATTGTATTAGATTCTATGCGAGTAAAATGCCAAGTACTGTCTAAATTTTTAAGCTGTTGCCATATTCTAGATTCTTTGTTTTGAGCCATAATTTAATCGGTCAAGAATTACAAATATGACCTATAACAGGGTGACCATTTATAGTATGTACGTAAAGATTTTCATCTGGTTTTGGGTTCAATCTTTCATCAATTTTTAGATTGTTTTGCCACCAAATTTCACATGGAAAATCTATTGATTGATATACCAAAGTATAGCCACCATCTCGACTAATATAAATAATTCCAATCCGCTCATTTAATTTTGATAAGCTTAGTGATGACGGAGTTAGGAATAATAGTACTACCGCCAATAGTTTCAATGTAACCTTCATCGCCTTCCTTTTTATCTTTTAAACCGTAGTCAGAGAATATTCTTGTGACACCTTTGTCTGTCGAATATAACCAACCTCTAGATATCATTCTACCAAGTTGAGATGTATGTAATTGATCAAAAGTTTGCCAGCCCGCTTCACCAACAATGTCCAACCAATGCACTTCTACAAAAGGATACTTTTCTATTTTTTCTTTATGAATTTTTTTATCAGGTTGTATGTTTTCAGCTTTCTTTCTAAATAGTCTTCTACTTCTCATTTTTTCTCCCTGTTAATACACTTACAATTCCAACAGAAGTTGTTAAAGTACTATTATGCACTTCATTAAAAACTGTCAAGAAATTATTCCAATCGTTAGTTTTTACTAACTTCGATTGGCGTAACGTCAATGATATTTTTGGCTTCACCGATTTTTGATTCAAGCTCCTCAAGTCTTTTCTCCAGTTGTTCTCTGTTCATGCTCTCTAAACCAATATGGCTTATTTCTTTTCTATCGACAAAATGTCCAGCCATTTGATCTCTACGATACTGAGCAGTTATCGCTGCTGTCATCTGGCCTTTTTTCTCTGAGGTTTCCCTCATTCTAGCATAATGTTTGTATGATAAAAGTTTGTCCTTTTCTTCTTTTTCTAGTTCTTGAGACATTCTTTTTTCAAAATATCTAACAACATGAGGATTCTTGTCTGGATTTAATAATCTACTTGCTTGATCAGTAGGGCCATATTTATTAGTTGAGGTAAAACCAGCTTGTTTGGCAGCTTCAACTTTACTAATCTCACCATAGTTAGAAACATAGATATCTACAAATTTACGTTGTTTAGGCGTTAATTCAGTTATAGTCTTTAATTGATTAGCTTTTTTTGGCACTCGTTTACTATATACCCCTTCCTTAGAAAAATAAACTCCTAGTAAAAAAAATCTACCCCCCTGCCTCAAGGAGTATTTACTCCTAGAAATTCTAGGAGTACTCCTAGCTTTTTTTTCAATTCTAGGAGTGAATTTATGCTTATATTTCAATAAGATAAGGTAGTTACTCCTAGATTCCTAGCTTTTTTTCCTTACAAAAAAAATTTTATTTTATTTTTTTTTCTAAGCAGAGGGTATACAGGGGAAATTTCTAGGAATCCACGTAATACCTAGTGTTTTTTACTTGATTTCTAGGAGTAACCCTGGCCCGTGATCCGTGGCTCTTGTACCTTAGAACCATTATAAACTGTACCTTAGAACCATTATAAACTACACTTTATCCTTGACTTATTAACCACGATCCATGTATGATGAGTTGTTTTCATAGAGAACATTGTTCTTTGGTTAAGTTAGATTGGGGGCACTTCGGGAGACTGAGCTGCCCCTTTCTTATATGCTGGTAACTAAATTCGATATAAACGCAGTTGTACAAAGATCTACTGCTACTCGAAGATGAGTCAAATGCTTTCGGTGATATTTCTTAGATTCTACTTCCTTACAATTTCTATACTTATTAAATTGTGTTGCATATTTTTTCCAAGCAAAATTTTTAGGAGAGAACTGAATATCTCCTTTCATGATTGCCATTTTATATCTTTCTTTCACATGCTCAGGTTCAAACCCTGAGTAATAACATACCGTGTAAAAATCAGTCACATTAGACATAATCCATGCATGAGCATCACATTTATATATTGAAGGCTTTCGGTCCTGGGACTTTGATCCAGCGTCCTCTAGGGCGTTAACAAGCACACCACGCCACATCTTTTCTTCAGGCTCAACGTCAGTACTTAATAATTGCGTTGCGAAGCTAGTGCCCATAAGTTTTAATAAGGAAAGAGAGTAAGTCACGATAATAAATAGTTCGATCTATATCAGCTCGATTTTTTTTATAATGTTCATAGTCAATATGTACACCATCAATAACATCGTGTATATCCTGTCCACTATGTTTTGGTTGGTCAGGTTCTTTTAAAAAAATGTCTCTTGCCATAGAGCTATTATATTGATTTATCGTCATCTTTTCCACCTTTGATGACCTTTAATTTGTAAAGCTTGGCTTGTGTTTTAATTTTTTTTTCTTTTCTAAATTGCCAGACAGCATTAATATCAGCCATAAATTGCGGATCAAAGCTTTCCCTGTATCCTAATTTATCGCCCATATACAAACGGAACATACTCGTTGTAACGGTTTTATATTCTTTATCGGTTAGTTTCCCTGCTAAAATTTGCAGGGATCCCATTAATGGGTTAATGGATGGTGTTTTTTTTACCACTTATAAACTCCTTCAACAAATCAATTAATTTAAGCACATAGGCCGTTGAGACTGTTGCTGGTTCGTGGTTCGTGACTATTTTATCCGTTTCAAAGTGACCTGCTCCATTACACTCTTTGCATGTCTGCGTCTCTGAGTATGGAATTATTCTAACAAATCCATTCCCTTTGCAGTTAGCACATATTTTGTAAGGATCACCGTATTTCATTTTCTTTTTATATCTTTTTTTAGCCATGAGTAAAGCCTTTATTTCTAGGGTTTCTGTTCTTAGGCCACCTACATTTAAACTTCTGTACGACGACATTGTCTAAATTTTTCTCATCGCCAGTTACAATGAGAATATCATGACCATTTTTGTGTGGATGAACATGATGAGTAATAAAGTTATTAACTTTAATTTCTCTAGTATTTGTTTTCATATCATCTAAATAATTATGAAGATCAATACAATCTTTATCAGTCATCATTGTTATTATCCTCTCCTTTTGTTTCTTCTTCTCTAACTGCATATTTAGATAAATCAAAATTAGGTTCTTTTTCCTCTAATCTTTTAATTTTTCTTATTTCTTCACATAGATATTTATCAAGATCGATACAATCTTTGTCGGTCATCATTTTATTTGCCTACACTTTTCTTGTAAGAAAATTTTTTGTTTTTTAAGCATGTCATTTTCTTCCATTAGTTTTTTGTTTTCTTTTTCCTTTTCTTGTAACTTTAAGTTTAGTTGCTCCAACTCTATTCTCCATGGTTCGTACATCTAAAATTTCCTCCTTATATTGTTTAATCGACATTTTGTTTTTGGTTGCTTGAAAACCTACATATTCATTAACTAGCTTTGAGATCATTGATGCAGGTGATCTAAACTTTTGATTACAAAGTCCTTGTAAGACATCATAATCGGGTTTTCTTACTGCTACACTCTTGAATTTATTTGTATCCATGTTTTTTTAACTCCTCTTTCATTTGTTGTTTATTTTTTATTTTTGGATCTGGTAATACAATCATCATTCTTTCAAAGTATGGATTGTTGTCGCTGAAGTTCCAACCTCTTTTTCTAGTCAATCTAGCATGAGCTTGGTACTGTCTATCTTTCCAATCTATCTCGCTAAATTTTAAAGCAGCCATATTGATGCCCCTAACACTAATGCAAGTTTAGGAAATAATAATGTAAGTAATACTATTCCAATTATTAAATGAACCCAACTCATCTGCTCTCCAATTCATTCATTGCTAACATCGTACACAGATCTGTGTGTAATGGTTTTTCATACATGTCTTTATGTTTAATATGTACGTTCTTTAATTTACCAGCTATCTCATCAAAATTAGTTCCTTCTGATAGAGCAATATCTATCTTCTCAACTAATGCTTTGAATAACTTTGATTTACTTTTTAGGTTCATTGGTTCCTTTCATCATATGTTTTATTACCGTCGCATAAGGATTAGGTTGTAAATCTTTAGCACAACTTACTAACATTATCTGTAAAAGTATTATCAAAGTAAGTTTCATTGTTTTTTCCCTATCCCATTAATATAAGAAATCCCATCATCTATGTCAAGCTGTATTTTATGTTAATATAATCTATGAAAGAATTTTTTTTATTTGGTATTTTATGCACAATTAACCCAATGACTGGTGTAGAGTACTGTGCCTATATTAATGAGGACCCAATAGTATATTACTATGAAAAAACTTGTAAAGACGTAGCAGTTAAAAAAGTCAATGAAATAGGGGTTAATTTAACTAAAGTAGGAGTCAAAATATCGCAATTAAAGATAGCCTGCATTGTTGACAAGTCTAAACTAAACACTTGATTTTACACCAAATAGTTGATAAGATAATCACATGAAGCAATATCGTTTTCAATGTTACGCAGCTGGGCTATATTTTACTAGTGTCGTAAACGCTGCTAATGATGAGGAGGCGATAGAAGGCTTTGCGCAGAATATAATTGATAAAAAGTATTCTGTAGAAACCGATGGTTTCGGTCGTGGTAAACGTCGATTCCATCTTACTTATGAGGAGCTAGATAATGGCACTGCAAAAGTTGATATCGGAGAAGCTACAGCTGGAATCCAAATGGGCCAGCCAAGCGTTGTCACAAGGTAGAGTTACTACCGACATGAAGTGGATCGATATTAAAATTAAAGAATTAAGAGTTGCAATCAACAACCAAAGTGTAATTGATGCAAAAACTCTTTTTCAAAAAACTGCTTAATTAGTAGTTTTTATTTTTTTTTTCAAAAAACATTAATTTGTTATAGGATATTTGTCGCTCTAATATTCTCGGTAAACAAATGCGGAACTTTTTCTGTATATTTTTTCATTTTACCTTCCCACAATTTATCCATAATTTTACTCATGTCCGGGTGAAGTTCCCAGGTCAAAACATTTAATCTTGAAAAGAAATTTACTTCTTGATCTGTTTTAGCAACATAAAAGAAACTAGCATCCCCATGTTTTCTTATAGATTTAAATCTATGGTTACCGTTTCTAATTTCATTTTTAAGGTCTATAACTATTGGACACAGTAATCCATTTTTTTCGATATCAGATCTAACTGTAGCTTTAAACTCTGCATGGGTTCCGTGAATCATTTTAAGATCTTCAAACTTTCTAAGTTCTAATCTATGTTTAAATATTGTATATAAAGGCCAAATTGTAGTACCAAAGCCTGAAATTATATTCTTATGAAGCTTGTCCAAAATCATCTCCTAACGCAACATCAACTTTACTTGGAACTTTAAACTCCATACAGTTTTCCATTGCTTCTTTAATTATTTTTACATCTTTTTCATTCTCTACATCAAAACAAAGTTCATCATGTATTTGTACTTTTGGTAAATAACCTGCTTCATAACAAGCGATGACAGCTTGTTTAGTTTGATCCGCAGCAGAACCTTGTATTAATCTGTTTAATGCTTTGTAAGTAAAAGCTCTTTTAATATTACTTCGACCATATTTTGATGAAGCATTTTCAAAAGTTTCAGCTGTATGAATACCGAAGTCTCTTGGCTCCCACATTTCAAATCTACACTTTCTTCCTTTTTTAGTTCTAATAACACCTTCATCACTTGCTTTCTTCATACATCTATCAGATAATAGCTTCACAAATGGAACCTTTCTATTATATTTTGCTATTAGGGCTGATGCTTCTTCAGTTGATAATCCTAGAGAATTGGCCAGCTTATTTTTCCCCATACCATACATTAATCCTAGCCCTATTGTCTTTGCTTGCTTTCGTTCTATGCCTGCTAAATCGGCTACAGTCTGGTGAAAGTCAGTTTCTGAGTTTGTATACGCCTCTACTAGTTCATTAGAGCCTTCATAGCCCTCACCAATAGAGGCTGCATAGTGTACTACCATTCTTGGTTCTTGCTGTGAGTAATCAAAACTTCCCCATTTACAACCTGTCTCGGGTAAGAAGAGACCTCTGATTTTTGGTCCAAAGTCTTTATTACGAGCGGGTAACTGTTGAAGATTAGGATTAGCCATAGACAGACGGCCAGAGACAGTCCCCCCACTGTCAGAACGTAACTGATTAATTTCCCCATGTATCCTTCCCTTATGTTCGTATTTTAATATTGAGTCTAAGAATGTACCATGAAACTTGTTAATCTCCCTGGCCTGTGCTATATATTTACTAATTTCGTGTTTCGAATTAGCTAACCAATTTTGTGTAAAAGATGGCTCATGAGTTTTGTCAGTTCGTGGATAATCTATCCCTAGTTTATCGTAGGCTTCGCCTATTTGTCTTGCTGCCCATATGTCTACTTCTTTTCCACATAGTTCTTTTATTTTTATTAAAAATTCTTTTTCCTGAGCTTGAAATTCTTTCTTTAATCTATGAGCTTTTTCAACGTCTACTTTTATACCTTTCTGCCTCATTTTAATTAAGATAGGTAATAGTTTAGTCTCAAGTTCCCATACCGTTTGTAAATTTTGATTCGTGATTTCTGGTTTAAATCTTTGCCACAGAAGATAAGTTAACCTTGCATCTTGCTCTGCATAAAAACCAACATGCTCTGCAGGTAACTTCCACATCTCTCCTTTAGGATCTATACCGTGATCTTTTGCAGCTTCTTTAAGGTCTTGTTCGGACTTTAGCTCACCAAGATAATCTTTAGCTAATGCATTCAAGCTATAGGACCATCTATTCTCGTCAATTACAGCAGCTGTAACCATTGTATCAACTACCTCACCTTCTACTTTTATACCCATTTGTTCTAACCAACCTATATCGTATTGGCCATTGTGAAATATTTTTCTTGAAGGTAACTTACACACATCTTTCATGTATTGAATTACTTGTGGTTCAATCATATTACCACCACCAAAATGTTTAAAAGGATAGTAACCCTGCCATCCTTCTACTGCTACAGCAAAACCTATAACATAACCATTACCAGTTGCCCAACCTGCACCTAACTTATTATTAATTCCATCATCTCTTGTTTCTAAATCAATCGCTATCTCGTCATATTGAGAAAGATCTTTGTACTCTGATGGACAAGACCAAATATGTTTTTTTAAATTAAATGTTAATTGTAAACCTGTCATGCCGATGCCTTTTCGTTAAGATAATAAACTCTTCTTTGACCCTCGTGCTTTGCTAATCTTTTTTTCATTTTTTGATTCTCGTTGTACAACTCTTCATTACGCTCCGTAAGCTTTTTAATTTTTGCACCATATATTTTTCTATAGAGTAAACTCCAATTTCTACCTACGCTTTTTTGCTTTATCATCTGTAAGTTTTTTTATTTCTAAATCACAATAATGTTTTATTTTCTCTAGATCCTGTATACCTGCTTTGTTTTTGTAACGGCAAACATATTTAATTACATTACCCTGGAAGAAAGATAAGTCATTCTTTGAGATAAACTCATAAGGTTGTATATGAAACCCCTTGTAATGATTTCCCCCGATCTGCTTATCTTGTGGAAATGATTCATCGAACATGTTTTTATCACTCATATTTTAAATGCCTGTAAAGTTTCTAGTTTTTCTTCAGCATTAGATATCTTTTCAATAAGTTTATCGCACTCGTCAATATGTTGTGGATGCTCACCAATACCTACAGGTTTTTCTAAATAAATTTTTAAAATTGCTTCAGCTTCAGATATTTGAGCATTATATCTATCCTCTAAAGCTTGTATAATAACTTTTCTAAACTCCACAAAGGCCTTCGCATTCTTGATTGAACAGGTCGGGACCATCATCATTTTTAAATTTAACTTCATCTAAAGGTACACACTGTCTGTGTACAAAGTTTTTTACTTTTGGGTTGTGCATACGCATCTTTTTATCAAATTCTACAGCAGATGCAAATTCTTTTGGTCTGTTATTTTTCATATCTATCCAAAAATTATCATCATGAAAAGGACAACCAATACAAGCAGATTTAACTGGTATTTTAAAACCTTTACCTTCATACCATTTTAGACAATCTGTTCTAGACATTTTCTTATCAATTAGTGGCCATACATTTTTCTGCCACCAAAATCTTGATGGTTTCATACGCATAATCTCATCTGTTGATATACCCACCCATACTTCTATATGTTCTGTTTTAGGAAACCTTTGTCTAGGTACAAGTCCACATAACTCTCTAATCTTTTTAGCAATCGGAGTTATTTTATATTCTCTCGTGCATTGTCTACGACCCATTCCTTTTTTACCTTTCTCGTTTAATGTATAAAATGGAGCAGAAGCAAATTGGTTACCGCCTGGTCCGAGAGCCGTGAGTATGTCATCTTGAATATTACCTTTCTTAACAATGTGTACAGGGTAACTTAGAACACTTTTAAGATACTCAAGGTGCTCTATCACCGGCGCAGGTTCCCATCCCGTATCTGCGAATATTGCTGCGTCAGGTTTAACCCCAAACTCTCCTGCATCAGCCATCAAGGCCATTGTCGAGCTTTGTACACCAGCTCCTAATGATAATATTCTTAATTTTGGTTCTTTGTTTACTTCCATAGTCTCTCCTTTTAATTGTTTCCTTGTAAAAATACAAGATAATCTTCACCAATGGGGTAATGATATTTATAATCAGTACTTAATAAATGTAGGCTATCCCTTGCTCGTGTTACTCCTGTATACCAAACTTTTTTTTCATTTGATTTTTCTTCATTGTTTTTATGTCTGTAACTTGCAGGCCAATTCGCTTTTGAATAAAGTAACACATGATTAGCCTCATCTCCTTTAACAGAATGTATTGTATCTATTATAACATTAGGGTTACCGTTTAACTTATCTTGTTTATATCTTCTCAGTAATCTTAAAAAATAAATAACTTGTCTTGGTTTGAAGTTACGTCTAAGGATCCACCACCATTGTTTACTTTGATCTTCATCAGCTAAATCTAAACCACACCACTCTTTAAGAGCCGTGAAATTATATCTCGTATAATCAGGTTGCTGTGACCAAAACTTAGTAGTTCTATAATCAGAGTCGGTTACTTGTCTAATATATCTATACATAGCCTCAGCTTCTTTCTTCATAATCTCCTTGCCATTAGAAATAGCTGTCCAGGCTTTGATAGCTGTCCATTGGTTTTGATCAAATGATTTACGACCCTTATTATCTGCAAAATATATACCCGCATCTTTGGCTAATGCTTTTAGTTCATTAACTGTTGTGTGTATTCTTCCAAGTAAAAACCATTTACCATCATCTTGTTCAAAAGGTATTTCTTTAAAACTTAAATATCTTTTAACTGTTCCGTCTTTAACTAAAGGTTCAAATTCTTTATCAACACTATCAATTATTCCTTTTCTAATTATCTGTGAGAACTGGTGTATTGCAGTGCCAAATCTTCTAGTCTTACGTAACACAACTTTTCTTCCAGGAAAGTATTTAGTAAAGTAATTTGTATCTGCACCGTTCCATTGGTAAATAGCTTGATCATCATCTCCAGCTAAATAAATTCTTTTTACATTCTCAGACATTTTATAAATCAAAGACCATTGTAATGGAGTAAAGTCCTGAGCTTCATCTAAAATTAATACATCTAATGCTGGAAAGTCTACTTCATGTAGAGCTCGTTCAATCATATCTGTAAAATCTAAAAAAGATCTCTCACCCCCACCTGTCTTATAATGTTTGTAAGTGTCTATCTTTCTAGTAAACACATCAAGTGATTCTTTCTTCTGTGATTCTTTTTTGTAAACTAATATTGGATCCTCTAATAAGTTTCTTGATTTATCATAAACACCTAAGGACCAATCAACATAAGTAAAATTATCTTGTGACAATCTATTGTCAGACCTCTTAACAAAACTATTAGTTAATGCATAATCAATCATGCAGTCTTTAGTATCAAATATTTCTTCCTCAAAGTATCTTCTACAGTATGAGTGTAATGTTCTAAATCTTGAGAAGGATTGTGAATTTAAATTAGGAAAAGCTTCTAGAGCTCTTATCTTAGCCGTGTCTACTGCTTTATTAGTAAAAGATATAAAAGCAATCTTCTCTGGATCAGTACCTTGTTTAAGGTATTTTTTAACAACTCTTTCAATTAAAGTCCAAGTCTTTCCTGTTCCTGGAGGACCAAATATTTTAATTGTCTTGTTGTGTATCTTTTTTTGTTTCTGGAGTCCTAAATTTTGCGTGGTATCCATCATCCATCTCACTAAGTTCTTCTTGGTTATTATTTTTTGGTTTTATTTTTTGGTGGTTAACAAAGTCAGGCATAGTTACATACCAGACGTTACGCTCGCCTTCAAAGAAATCATGTTTTTCACATTTAAGTAATCTAACTGCTTGGTTAACAGTGTTAAATGGAGTTTTACGTCTACCTAAAAAGTCTGCAAGTGTATTACGTTTAAAGTAACAAATGTTTACCTTACTATCTAGCACTGTGTAGCCATCTTTAAGTTTAGTAAAATCATCTTGTTCAATCGTACTTTCAAAAAATATTTTAAGTGTATTATACTTCTCTTCCTCTACTGTATCTTCATATTTAAATGAAGTATTCTCTACAGCACTTTCTAATAAATGTTTCATTAATAACTCAAATGGACTAGGCCCCTTTTTAGGTCTAGGTAAAGTAAGCCAAAAGATTCTGTACTTAGCTAAACATACACGCCATGATTTCTCATCCTTAGTGTCTTCCGGTTTAAATGTAATATGTCTATCTCTAAAATCACACTCATATAAAATACCTTTTGAATCTTCTGTGTAAGTTAGATCTGTAAATTCATTTTTAATATCTGGCGCCTGAGCACCAATTCCAAGTTTTCTAAGCTTACAAGTTTCTTTATCACATATAGAGGATACAAACATATGTTTAGGTGGACAAAAGTATTCATAACCTTTTGTATGTACTGACTGTGCGGTTCCATCACTTTCAGTTCTTTTTAAAGCACCTTTAGGGTGGGTGGCAAATATTGTTTTTTGTCTTTCCCAAGCAATATCTTTTAATTGTTTTACAGTAAGGTTACCTTCTGCTTTTTTCATTTCAGTAACACAAACATTAAACAACATACTGTTTCTTTCTCCAGACCAACCTTCTTGAATTACTTTTTGCACACAAGGTGGATAGTCTCTCCAATCTGTTTCAGCATTGTACTCAGTTACTTTATAATTATAAAAATCTTTAGGGGTAATAGTTTTCTTTTTTGCTAATTCTAAAAATCCGCCTAACATTAAAGGTGTGTTAGTATCATCAAATGCATATTCAACTGCAGCATTAGCATTAAAGTAAGGCATCCCCACTGCTTTGTTAAGTGGAAATACTTCTTTAGATAAAAAGTATTCTTTGTTAATCTCTTCTAGTTTTTCTTTTACTTTTTGTTTGTCTGCCCAATCTGAAAAAAATATAAATAAATGTAATCCACCTGACTTAGATTTAACAGGTAGTAAGGGTAATTCGAAATCTTTAATAATGTCTACGTATTTTTTAGATGTGTATTCTTTGTAGTTAGCTGGATCAATATCTATGCAAGACCATTTAAGCTTGTCGCCGTCTTCCGGTCTTACTCCTATTTGTTTTTTACCATCCACATGACCCTTCCACAATTCTTCTGTGACTGGTTCGTGGATCGTGAGGTAGTCAGCTTTTCTCTTACCCCGTTCATCCATCTCCCCCGTCAGAGAGATGGTGATGAACTGGGAAGAGTCGCCTTCAAATAAATGAAGTAACTCTTTTTGCATTAGAACGGTGTACTTTGACTTTCAACCTGCTTAGTCTCAGCAGATCCATCTTTACCGAAGTCTACCTTACCAAAGATATCGCTTTTCTTAGCGGTCTCATAAAACGCTCTTGTCGACTCTAATGTGCTCGACAATTTTGGATCATCTAGATAGCTATCAAATTCGACAACCCAACCGTACCAAGAGTTTTGTGAGTTACTTTCTTTAGTGGTCTTTAGTCTATAGGCCGTTGCCCAAGACGGTGGAGTAAAGAAACCATTTTTACCTTTTAATCTACGACTCTGCATCATAGAGTTCCAGGTTTTACTCTTTTTCTTTTGAGTAGATTTCATAGAGATTAGTGCGGTCTCAACCGGCAAATAATCCTTATCCAAGATATATACAAAATGGTTCCCTGTATCTTCGATATAGTTTCCATTTTCTAATCTATCTTTACCATCATCGCCTCTACTTGTTTGAGACATGATTGCAGGATCATTGTGAATACCCACAGGTCTCCCTGGACTATCACCTCTATCTTTCCACTCATTGAAAGTGTTTATATATAAACATGGCACAACAATTAATCCTTCTTTTCCTTTAAAAAGATTTCCAGATGTTTCGTTGTAAATGTCACCTTGTTTAGCAGACTCAATATACTTGCCATCTGAATCGTCAAGTACTGGTGAATTGCTATAAAGGATTTTTAAGATAGGGAGTTTAGTATCCCTTGCAGTCACGAACTCTTGTCCTTGTCCTGCTAACTCTTCCAAATTAAATTGCGTTGGAACACCCGCTTCTTTTTTCACAGCTACATTGTTAGCTGCATCGTTTGCTTTTTGCATGTTACTCCTTCGTTGTTATTTTTGTTCTTGTTGCTACATAAACACCGAATAAATCGGCAGGAACGTCTTTCCCTTTTTCAATTTGTTCTCTGACGAACGCCTTGAGAGTCATCGGTTCTACCTTTTCGGCTTGTTTAACATTATGCCCTTTATTTCGTAATTCGTCAACCAACGATTTTGCTGAGTTGTCTTCGTTACGACCAAAAGTTAATGTTACATTGTTTTTAATTAGATCCGCGTAATTATTTTCACGTAACCAATCAAAAGCTTCCTCTGTTCTGGATGCAGGTATTCTCGCACCATAGTATGGTTTAATCTCTACTGAGGAACCATCCGTAAGTTTGATTTGTGCTACACCAGCTTTTTGCATTAAGTTAGGGATATCCGATTCGGAAAGCTTCAACTCTTCTTCTTTTTTCTTTTTCAGTTTGTCTTCTAGCGTTGTTACTTCCTTCTGAATGTCCAATAGCTTATTACATAGTTCAGCAATGTCTTGCGACACGCTTGTATCGATAGTTATGTTTTTCGATAGTTGTTCTAAGTCCATAATGACCTCCTTGAGTACCATGTAAATTAATGATTTGACACTGTCAATAAAAAAATATATTTATTTTTAAAAATACATTAAATTGTATTAAAAAAGAAACATGAAAAAATTTGAATATAAAACTGAACCTTTTGATCATCAACGAACAGCGTTAAAACAAGGTGCCAAGTGGGGAGCTTACGCTTACTTCATGGAGATGGGTACAGGCAAAACTAAAGTTGCCATAGACAATGCAAATTATTTATTTTCTACAGATTCTATTACACACGTTATGGTTGTTGCGCCTAATTCAGTTTATAGAAATTGGATTAAAGAAATAGATGTTCACTCACATACTGATTACACAATAAGTGTACACAAAGATAAAAAAACTTATGGTAAAGGTAAGATACAATGGTTCTTAATTAATGTTGAAGCATTGAGTCATAAAAGTGGAGTGGATGTAATATCAAAATTAATTAATCGTCATGGGAAGAAGATGCTTTGGATTCTAGATGAATCCACGACAATAAAAAACAAATCAGCAAAAAGAACAAGAAACATTTGTAAACTAGGGAAACAAGTAGCATACAAACGTATCCTAACAGGCTCACCAATAACAAAATCTCCATTAGATTTATATACACAATGTGAGTTTCTAAGTCCAGATCTTTTAGGGTTTTCCTCTTATTTTACATTTAGAGCTAGATATGCAGTGATGCAACAGATTGAGATGGGTGGTAAACAAATGCTTTTTCCTAAATATTATACCAATCTTGATGAACTTGGTGAAAAATTAAAATTATTTTCTTATAGAGTACAGAAAAAAGATTGTTTAGACTTACCTGATAAATTATATCAAACTAGAAAAATACAATTAACTGTTAAACAAGCAGAGATCTACAATAGATTAAAAAAGTTCGCTTATGCAACTATTAACCAAGACGAAGTTAGCTTTGCCAATAAGCTTACTGAGATATTAAGATTGCACCAGGTGACAAATGGTTTTGTAAACTCAGATGACGGCACAATACAAGTATTTGATGACTGTCCTAAGATAAAAGAATTACTTAACATCTTGGAAGAGTCTGATGGAAAGTTTATAATCTGGGCTAACTATGTACAGAATATTAAAACTATTATTAAAAAATTAAAAGATAAGTATGGTCCTAGATCAGTCGTTGAGATCTTTGGTGAAGTATCAACAGAAGATAGGCAAGAAGCAGTTAGAAGATTTCAAGAAGATCCTGAGTGTCGTTTCTTTGTAGGTAATCCATCGACAGGGGGTTATGGTCTTACTCTTACAGCAGCTTCTTATGTAGTTTATTTTAGTAACTCATATAATCTTGAGGTTCGTGAACAATCAGAAGATAGAGCTCACCGAATCGGACAAGATAAAAACGTAACTTATATAGATTTAATTGCAGATAATACTATTGATGAATTTATTGTAGGTGCCTTAGATAAGAAAATGAAACTTTCCGCACAGACTTTAGGTGAAGAAGTTAAGAAGTGGATAAAGTAGAATAATACTGTTCAACCTTTTTAAACCATTTATCTTCATATTCAGATAATTTAGATTGATCCATTTTAAAACCTTGGAATAACAAATCTTTAGTACAAATAGCTATAAAACCTTGTAAGATCTCACCGTGTTGTTTCTTGTGGGCTAAGCTATAGGCTGCAATTTGATAGTAATAATCAATTATATACTCTTCTTTTTTAGGTCTATTTGATTGTTTGAAATCTATTATTGAAGGTTTTCCATCATATATAGCTACTAAATCTGTAGATCCAGCCCACTGATCTTCATAGGCTAAGTTAACCTCACTACCAAACACCTTCGTTAAGGGCCCTAAGCCGTCTTCTATTAAGCGATGAGCCATTAATCGGGCCTGAGCACCCTTTTTTGATAGATTAAAATACCCTCTACCGTTTATATATTGTTCTAGCACATAGTGCATTTCTGTACCCCTAGTAGAAGCGTCAACCATAATTCTTTGAGCTTCTTGGTGTCCTACTCTTTCTCTCCAGGCGTCTAAAGATGCTTTCTTTTCCGGGCTTTGAGTAGCGTTTAATATGGTTGTAACTGAAGGAACTTTCTTTTCACCTACTTTGTAGGTCCGTGGTCCGTTGTCATCGTCTCTAAAATAATTGCCGTAAGAATATTTATTCTCCCAAACAAAGTCTGTAATAGTAAATTTTTGCTCGTCTCTGATTATTTTCATATGTAGTTAATACTACATATGGTTAGAAAGTACAGCTAAAAGTATAGCTCCTATACCCCCTATAATAAACTTCTCTAGTCTATTAATACGGCTTTCTATCTTTTCAATTTTTTCGAATGTTTGTTTTTGCATTAATCTGCAGATCTTTTCATGGTATTCAATTTTATCTAATGCAGACTTCTTAGACATTATTGTTGTCCTCTGTTTGCTATAGCTTGTCCTAATGGATCGTTTGGAAATAGACTTTGAAATTGCTGTGTATTAACTGGTTGTGTATTTTGAACAGGTTGAACCGGTTGTACAGGTTGCTGTGATAAATATTTTGGATCAACTAATCCTTGGTACGAAGGTGCTTCTCCTGAACTTTGTGGCATATAATTAGCTATTGCAGTTGCTGTTTGACCACCTGTATCAGAACCTTCTAAGAAATTTACTCCCCCAATATCTTCTGCTTGTGAACTTCTATCTACAACACCTATCTCTGGAAATAAATCTTTTCTTAATTTAGGGTTAATAGCATTAGTATTAAAACCAAACGCAGGTACTTTAATGTTTTTATTAATTAAATATTCTGTAACTTCTTCAAAGTTAATCTTCTTAGGGTCTATATCAGGAAAGTCTTTATCTTCATCTGCAGCCCAGTTTAACAACTTCATCATTGATTTTGGCATATTGGTCGGGCTTATTGTTTTACCTAATTTATCAAATCTCTCCATGTCTGTATAAACATCTAATAATAATTTTACTGATTTAGGATTAGATAATATATAACCTCCTCCAGCTAAAAGCATTGCAAAAGGTATTGCTGCAGCAGGGCCTCCCAATACAAAAGCACCACCAATTGCTCCTCCAGAAAGAATAAGTTTTCTCATAATAAACTGTTGTGAATCTGAAATTACTTTACCGTATTCTTTATCTATAATATCAATTAACTGTCTTAGATCATTTGCTGCGGCCTTTCCTGAAGCTCCACCGCCAAACATCTCAGTCCATTTAGCCATAGAAGCCTCTTTACTAGCTTCGTCAGTGTAACCCATATTTTCTCTAAATTTTTTAATATTAAAATTACCTGCTTCACCTGCTTTGATTTTTAAATCAGTTACATCAACTTCACCAATTCCATATTTTTGTGCAATGACAGGATCTATTCTTGTAACTTGTTCCAACTCTTTTGTTCCGGCTGCTTCAAATATTTCATCATAATTTTTATAGTTTACAGCACCTACTCTTTCAGCATCTGCTAATCTGTCAGCTATAGTTTTTCCGGCAAGGTTAGGTTGTTTTTCAAATGATTTTAAAAAAGAGTCCCATATGTACCTAGATCTTGCTCTGTTAAACAATTCATTACCTTCTTTAAAGTTAGGGTTATTTGCACCAAACAAAAATCTTAATTCTTTAATACCATCAGCTGAGCCTTTAGAAAATTCTTGACTTAAAACTTTATTCCACATTTGGTCACCAGATACTTTAACAGGTAAATTATTTAGCATTCCTTTTACAGAAAAAATATTAGCGGAACTATTTATAATTCTTCTTGCAGTAGGTTTATTAAATGCACCAACAAGTGTACTGAAGTATCTGTTAGCGGATTCTAGCTGTATACCAAAATCACCCATACCTCTTTGAATTTTCATAGCAAATTCATCAGCCGCTTCTTTTCCTGTTGAATTTAAAAGATCATCATATTGTTGTTTAAAATTTGCACTATTTAAATAACCTTCAATATTATTATTGTTGGCAACTAAATTAAAATCTTCTTTAAAAGCTGTTCTTAAAGAGTAAGCTATTTGAGAGGGATCTCTCATCCTAGTTATAGCTAAATTACCTGTTAATGTTTTCATTAACCCCTGGTATTCTCTAGGAGTTATCTGATCATCAATAGCTCTAATTTTACTTATAACATCTATAAGGGAATCATCAAAACCAGATTCTTTCATTTTTGTAGCTGTGTATTCCGTAATACCTCTATCATCTGTGGTTTTACCTAAAAACTGATCAGGTAATGTTTCTTCATACCTTTTCATAAAGTCGGAAGCTATTTGTTTAACTTTAGTAGTAGGTATAAATTTAGGGTTGTTCATACCATCCGCTATCGTATCCACCATTTTAAACTGAGTTTGAATAGTTTTATTGTAATCCATAAAGTTTTTTTGCATTGCTGGTAAGAATTGATACTGCAGCATACCTACTTGTTCTAAAGGTGCCTTACTAATTACTTCATCTAAAAATCTTGTAAATAATTGTTCTTCAACTTTTGCTCTTTGTTTTTTTCCGAAAACGTTTGCTAATGGAAATACACCAAATACTTTTTCAAAACCTTGTACAATTTTACCACCAAATTTTTCTGTTTGTGCTACGGTTGATGCACTCAAGTATATTCCTCTTTTTTGTGCCGCCTCAGCCATCTCTTTAGATTCTTTACCCAAACCTAAAATACCTTTAGTTCCTTTTAGTGTTGCGCCTAATATAGGAGCTAAAGAAGATCCTGCTAAATTAAAAAAAGCTGCATTACGCATTGCTTCCACTGAATGTAGTAATACTTGTTGTGCATAAGGTAATTTTTTTACATCATTGTCTGAAATCTCACCTAAATCATTGTTTGCTGCTACGTTAAAATCAGTTGCAACATTAGCCATGTCATATAAAACTGAACCTGCTCCTGCACCCCCTGCACCTGCTAATTGAGATTTTGCTTCTGTAACTAATAGTTGTGTTGGTGCTTTTGATACTGTTCTAAAACCATCAGCAACTCTTCCAAATGCTCTTGCAACTTTACCTAACATTTTAAAGTTTTTTACAACTGGTAATTTACCTAAGGCTTTTTCGTATTTGTCAAAATTTATAGACGCTGCTCTTAATTTGTCTGCTGCATAAGTAGCACTTGGGTCTCTAGTAAATGCACTAACTATTTTAGGCATATCATTAAGATAAACAGCTCCACTACCTGCTACATCACCTATTAATTCTAAATCAGATCTTTCAATACCTTCCCCTGTAAAGGGAAAAATACCTTCTGTTGCTGTTTTAAATGGATCTGCCTTTTTTGTTTTTTCTCTTGCTAATAATTTTGCACCAAGATTTCTTTCTTTTTCTACTTCAGCTACATTTGTGTAACCTTTAAGTTGACCAGATTCTAACGCTAAATCTACCGCTGCTCTTTGATCGTTGTTTAATGCTGAAGGATCAAATGTTTTTTCATCTAATCTTTTTTGAAGTTCTTGTAGTGTAGCCATTACTGAATACTCCCAAGTATGTCCTCTTGGTTTGCTTGTACGTTTGCATTAACTTGTGCACTGTTTCTATCTGCGTAAACTTTTCTAACGTAAGGCATTTGTGTGAAACTTAATAAGAAATCTTCATTACCGCCGGCTTCCATATAGTTTTTAGATAGTCTTAAAAATTGTGCTTCTAAGTCTTTAGATAAATTTCTGTAAGATGATCTAACTTCTTTTTCACCTGTAAATAGACCCATAATTTTTGTAGCCTGCTCTGCATCTTGTACGTCAGCTCTTGTTAATCTATCTTCAGTTTTGTTAGCATTAGCAAGAATATATTTCATTCTAACTTCAATTAGTCTTGCTCTTGTAATATTATCTAATTCACCGTCAGTTGTTTTAGCCCCATCTGTAATAGATCTTATTTCTTTTTTATACTGATCTACTAATTCTTGTTGATCTTTTCTTTCAGCCTCAGTAGTAGCAACAACTTGTCCATCACCACCTATTTTAGGTTCATTTATTAACTCTATTATCTCAGCATCAGCGTTTGTACTTGCAGTTCCAATGTCACCAACACCCACTAATTCAAATACATCACCTATAGCTCCTGTAACTTTTTCATAACCTAATTTACCTTTAGCAGTTAAACCAAATGCTTCTTTAGGTAAGGAGTCTACTATTTGAGTAAATTTATAACCTTGTTCAATACTAGATAGTTGCTTTCTCATTTTATCCAATCTTGCAGGTGATTTTTTAACTGTTGTATATTCTGTATACTTCATTGGAACAGCCATTGTTCCTGAACCATCTGGAGTTGGTACAAACATAATATCTAAACCTGTTTCTTTATCTATTCCTTTTTCTACTGTTCTTGCACCAAAAGGTAAACTTGGATCTCTGATAACAACTGTTTGTCTTGTTTTATCTGCTTTAATTATTCCATCTTTCTTTTGTTTTTCTTTTGCTTTTAAAAATGATACTGCTAAATCTTTTCTTCTATCTTGTTCTTTACTAAATAAAGCTAACGCTGTATCAGTAACTCCCGCACCTGATTGACCTGCAACATCTAAAAACCCTCTAACACCATCCCTAGCTGTTTTACCTGACATTAAACCTGTAGCAAACTTCATAAGTAAAAGATTACTTGTTTGATCGTTACCACCAGTTAAGTTTGTAATTCTATCGTAAAATGCATTAAACTCATCAGCATCTTTACTAGCTGCCATTTTCTTTTTAATAAGAGCACCTTTCTTAGCATTGTCCTCTTGTTGCTTAGCCATGAACTTTATCTCATCTTCATCTAAATCTGTTACTCTTGAAACTTTTGGTAACTCTGCTTCATTAGTTATGTTAGCCCCACCTGTTACATTTTTATCAAATGTAAATACATCTGCTATTTGATCTGCTGTAGCTGTAGGTGTTGTTTTTGCTACTTGCTCATTTTTATAAGCTTCGTCTAATTTCATTTGTGCAATTTTTTTGTAACTTGGTGATCCAATAACTACTTCTTGTCCATCAATAACTGTAGGCTTACCAAGATTTTTTTTATCTTGTTCTACGCTTTTCAATACATCTTTTACTGTAAATGGAATTGGTTCACTTAAAACTTTTTCTTCTGCTGGTGCTTCATCCCCTAAAACTAAACCTGTTCCAATACCCCCTAGACCTACTGCTGTAGTTCCTTTTGGTATTCTTTTGCCAAATTCTTTTCCTGTTGATTGCATTGCTGCCGATGTTTGTGGAAACTTGCTTTTTAATGTTCTTTGTGCTCCTGTAAGTCTTAAACCTCTTGCTGCTAATGGTGTACCTAAAGCTAGTTGACCTATACCTGAAGCAATTTGACCAAAGTCTCCTTCTCTACTGCCTGTTACAATATCTCCAACACCTTCTCCACCAAGTAAAACACCTGTACCAAGTTCAGTTGATCCTGTAGCTCCTGGAAACTTTTTAGCTCCTCTAGCCATAAGACCTTGAAGTCCTGAGCCACCTGTTCCTGTTCCTAAACCTGTACCTGAAGTCCCTAAAGCTTTTTGATAACCCATAGGCATTCCAGCTGCTTTACGAGCTGCTCTGATACCTTTAAGCGTACGATACCCTTTAATAGCTGCTGGAGCCAAACGTGCTAAACCTGCACCTAATCCGTATAATATTGGTATAGGCATATGTTATCTCCTATTCGCCATGTTATAGGCAGCGTATGCTCCTATTCCTGTACCTGCTGCTTGCGCTAATGGATTAGTTCCTGGTGCCGTGGTCGCTGTAACGGCAGACTGTGATGTTGGCATATTAGTCATGATTCCTTTTAAGAACTCTAGTCTTTGATAAGGTTCATAAGCTTGAGCCATTGTACTTGCTCTTGTTGCATCTAATGCTTGCTGTCCTAACTGTTGCTGTACTCCACCGGCTTGTAATAGACTAGCAATATCTGCTTGTTGCATTGCTTGTTGTTGACCACCTAGAGCTCCTAATAATTGACCTGCTTGTTGTTGTAAACCTTGCTGTTGCATTCCTGCACTTAACGCAGTGTTAAATCCTCCAGCCATTGATTGACCGATGTTTGCTTGAGTTGCTCTTTGTAATTCTGCTTGTTGTATACCTTCTCTTGCACCACCAAATGCCCCTGCACCTACTGCATTAGCTGAAAGTTGATTTTGTGCCATTTGACCTTGTCTTGCAATCTCATCTGTCACGTATGATTGATAAGGATTTAAAAATTGATTTATGTTTGGTCCTGCTGTTGATTGTAATACTGAACCTATTCCTGCAGCTGTAGTGGGTGCTCCAACACCTGTTGTACCTGCTTGTTGAAAACCTGTTTGTTGTAAACCACTAGGTCCTGCAACTTGAAAACCTGGAATACCTACCGGAGTAGATGCAAGTTTTGCTGCTTGATCGTAAAGAGCTAGTTTTCTGCTTTCTACTTCTGGTGCTTCTCTAGCAATTGAAACTTGAGTGCCTGAAGAGGATCCTCCTCCTCCGCCGCCACCGCCGCCGCCAAATATAAAACTCATATTATTTTAACTCCTTTGTGTATAAATATCTTTTTACTTTCCATTCTTTACCCTTTAAAAACTGTTGCCAACCCGGTCTTGCATGCACTGCTATCTTTTTGCAACCTTCTGATATCGCTAGATCCTCTATAGTGTCTGCAGCTTCGTCTTGCCATAGTTCTCTTTTTTCTCCTTTTAATAAAATAACTTCACACTGTTTATAATTTGGAAGTATCATTATTCTTGTTACAAATACTCCAAACACCTTGTATCGTGTTCCGTCATCAGAACCAAACATTGTAAACAATTGAAAGGCTCCTTCTTTAATTCCTTCTTTAAGGTCTTCAATATTCATGGGTTCACCATCGTGTTTAAGACCTTCTCTTAACATAAACTCAACAAGCACCCAGTACTCATCAAGTTTTTTAGCGTCGATGTGTAATACAGCGACTTCTTTTTTAATTTGTTTTTTTTCTAGACGCATCTAATAAATCAAAAATTCGTTTAAATTTAGCTTGTTGTCCATAAAAAAACGCAGCACCTTTTTTACGCATATCTTTGTAGCTTTTTGGATCGCCGCCTTCCATAATACCTGCACCTAAAATTGCATCTGCTCTTGATACAAATTCCCCATCCGCTAGCTGAGCTAGCATAGTGTCCTCATCTTTATCACCATTTCCAGAACCATCTTCTACGTAACCCATTGCTCTAACGTAATTAGTTTCATCATTTTTATCGTGATCTGTCATAGAAGGTAAATAATTTATACCTCCTTTATTAAATTTTTTTATTTCTGCAATTCCACCTTTGCTAAAAGTATACAAAGAATTATCTGTATAGTTGTATGGAGATTGAGTTTGGTTAACGCCTGCAGCATCTGCTTCATAATCATATGTATTTAAAATATTTTCTAACTGTTCATCTGCTTTTTTCTTAGCTTCAGCGTAATCTTCAGGTTTAGTACCTTCAGGCATTTCTGTCGGCTCATCTTCTCCTGCTAATAATGTTGTTGCTCCAAGACCTAGCCCTAATTGTGCGCCTGTAGATAAACCTCTAAAACCCGAACCCTCTGTTAAAATTTCTGTACCCGCCTTATTATATTTATCAGGTTGACCAATTAAATTTTTCCCTAAATCATATATTCCACCGCCGGCTTGGGATACTTGTGAACCTAATGTTTGTTTTGCTATTTCTCCTGTACCTGCCTCTATCGCAGCTTGTCTACCTATAAAATTACCTGTGTTACCAAATGCTGTTGGTGCGAAAGAACCCATGTTAGGTCCCATTGTAGAACCAAAGCCTGCCATACCTGCAACTTGTCCTATACCGCCTGCTATTGCAGCGTCTCTTAATGATCTTTTTGTAGATTTACCTCTAAGCTTTTGAATGCCGAAGGTTGCTAGTGCTATTGTAAATGGATCCATAATAATTTTTTACAGTTATTATGCTATTTTAACTTATATAAGGCTATTCTTCAATATCACCCAATTTTATAGAACTCATCCTTAACTTTACCTGTGTAATGATGTTCTCCAATATGGCTTATTTCTTCGTCAACTAAGGCATAAATTTTCTCATTAATAGATGTCCAAAGCTTACAGAAAAAGAAATCTTCACCCATGTAAGTTTTATCTTTAGGGCTCCAATAAGTATCAAAAAAGTTAAAGTAATTTGGTCTGTCTACTAACTCCCCATTCATCATAGTTTTTTGTTTTATTGTTAACTCTTTATAATGCTCAATAAGCTTATTAAATGCAGATCTTTTAATCATCATCATACCTGTTGGTCCTTTTCTAACCTCAATAAAACCGTCTACGGGGGTAATATTTTTTGTATCTGGTAACTCAATAGGGAATAACATACCCATGGTGCTTATATTATCATCAGGTCTAGCTTCAAAATCTTGTCTAAATTTACTATCGGTTTTCTGTTTCATTGGGTAAGGGATTAAACTTATCTCATGCTTACAATTAAATAATCTATAAACAGATCTAGTAGAAAACTCTATATCAGAATCTATAAATAACATTTGATCTGCATCTGAATTTAAGAAAGAAGAAGTAAGTAAGTTTCTTCCTTGTGTTACAAGTGAAGACTTCATTAATTGAAATGTTACTTTAGTTTTATTTAAAATACATTCCTTTTGTAAGTCTAAACAAGCTCTCATAAAATGAATGGATACGTCTGAATGCACAGGTGTGCAAACCATTAGATGGTTTTTATTTATTTCTTTTGACACTTATAGCTCCTTTCAAAAAGTTTTCCCAATGTCCTGCTATATATTTCCAATCATAAAATCTTTTATAATATTCTTGTTGGAATTTAAGTCCGTTACTTAAATCTTGTTTTAAAATATCTTTTGTTCTTAAAATACATTCAGCTAATTGTATTGATAATTTAGGTTTGTTTTGAGTATAAGGTATATAAATTGGAAACTCGCAGCATGTTTCTGGTATTGCGCCGAGGTCCGTGGTTATTAAAATCTGACCCGCTGCTAACGATTCCATAGCAGAGATACAAAATGTTTCTTCCCAGATACTAGGAAAACAATTAACGTCATAATCTTTTAACTTAGTCATTAAAGTTTTATGGTCACAATAACCCATGTAATTTACATTAGGTAAAGATTGAGCTTTTTCATATAAGGGTTTGTATTGATCATCGTTACTTTGCTCAAATGATTTACCATAAATTTTTGTACTAGAATAAACATCCAAAGTTATATCAGGATCTTTAATTGCATCCATAGCAGCTAAAGCTATTTCTAAACCTCTCCACGGTGTAGAGATATAGCACATCTTAACTTTAGGCTTTGGGGTAAAATCTGTTTTTAATTGTAGCTCATCATAGTCTATTGCGTTTTTAATTACCGTGCATCTATCTTCAGGTACTTGAAAATGTTTTCTAAAGTTTTCGTAATTCCAATGACTATTAAAAACATACCAATCATATTTAGAATGATTATCTTTATTTTTAAACCAAGGATGAATATTAGGTTGATCGTAAGAATTTTTCTGCCAAAGAATATTTGATTTAATAGGATCTAATGGAATCTTTTCTGGAACTGAAGTAGTGATTTGTACGGAATCAAACACACCTTGGTTGATGTGTTTTTTAAGATAAGCTAGTTGTAGTTCGGTACCGCCTGCTGGTTGCATTATACCTTTGTTTTACCAAAGATACTCATAGATGCAACAGTTATTTTTTGATTTATTTGTAAATCCTCCGCAGAAGTGTCCGTGTCATTATTGGCCACATCGGCATCAAACTCAGCTTTGTCAGCATAAAGCTTACCTGTTCTTTTATTCTTAACTTCTTCTTCCGCCTTAGCTGGAATAACTGGTACTTCTTTACCATTAATCATTACTGTTTTTTGTGTCATTATTTTTTTCCTTATTTGTTATAACTTTATTAAATTTTTTTGTCTAGCCCTTTCCCTGGCCTTTATAACGTTTAGTACGTTTCTGTCTCTTCTCACCTTTGTTTAAAGACTTCTTATGTTTTCGAGGACCTCTTTTTTTAGGTTTATCTCTTGTAATAAAATCTTTAAACTTCCTAGCCATTTTCCTGCGATCTATCTATTAAAGCATAACTTATAGCGCCTGTAATCTCGTTAGCTGTATCTGCTTGCATTTCAAGGACATCACTTGCTTCTAAGTTTAGTGATTCCTTAATTAGATTATCAGTAGCTTTGTTTAAACTAATGTGGCCTATTTGAACACGAGAAGCTCCTGATTTTGTTATAAATAAATCTGTATCTATACCACTTGCAGTATCGTGAACTGCTTGTACATTTTTAATAATAATAGTCGCATCTGCAGGACAGGTTAAAACTGTTGTGATGTTAGTCGTAGTTAAATCAAATGTTTCGCTTTTATATCTTATTGTCATGACATGAAATAGTTAAATGTGTTTTGTTCATTTTTTTGTTCTTCTTGATAAGAAGTGTTTAATTGATTTTGTAAAGTCTCAATAGCTGCATTTATTTGTCTGAAAGTTTCTGTGTTAAACTCCTGTGGTGGTTCCGGTAAAAATACTTGTACTTTAGCCATTATCTTCTTCCATCAGGTTGTATGTCAAATCTAAATTGACCAAATCTCCAACTTTCATTTAAACCATCATTTTCTACTTTAACTGCAGCAAGTCTTGCTCTTGCTCTTGTGTCTACTTTATTCGTAGATGAGTTAATTGTAAAGGGCCCTAGTGGAGAGCTTCCTTGTGTTTGTGCAGGATAGTCTCTAGTTGTTATTGTAATTTTTGCATTACCATTAATATATTTAAAATCAGGTATAAATCTTCTAAGCTTTATAAAGTATTCTCCGTCACCCTGAGCATCTAAATCAAAATCTCCTGAAGTTATGAATGCAGGAACAGCTGTGGTTGTGCCATCCGCTAGTACTTGGTTAGTCCCTATTTCATGATTAAATACTCTACTTGCACCGTTCGATACCCCCTGAACTGTTGGTGTTGTAGGTGTAAAATTAACATCAAACTCTGTAGCGATAGGTTGATCAAATAAGTGAGTGTCAGTAAAAGTTGTTCTAGCTAATGAACTTGTAGTCCAAGTTTGTTCTGCATAATTAAAAGTTACTTGTCTATCTATATAGCTTGAAGTAGAGGATGCGTAAAACCAAGAAATCTCTGAAAATAAAGAATTGTGGGCTGCATAAGTTATTTCTGAACCATTAGCAAAATTAAAACCTGGTGCATTATCATTAGTTTGAAATACAAAGTCTTCTACTAGCGATGGCAAAGCTTTAACAGTACCATCAAACATAAAGAAACCACCTGAATCTGAAATCCAGTAAACAGCTCCATTAGCATATACTATTGAATGTTGTCCGACACATCCACAGTTTGAACCTACTTGTCTAATACTAAAGGTAAAAGGAGGCCCTACAAACTGCATAAGGTACGCAGAAGTATCTGTTAAAATTAATATGTAATCTTTTGCTTTTGCAGCACCTACAATTTTGGTACCACTATCTATTCTAAATGAACCCGCAGTGTTAACTGAGGTTGCAGTATAGTCTGTTAAAGATTCTTGATCTGAGAATCTAATAAACATTTTATCCTGTGTTGATGCTGAACCTATAGTTGTTTCAGTTCCTAAAATAATTAAATGCCTGTCTCTATCAGATACTATACTCATAACAGATCTTGTTGGTGCTCCAGATAGTATAGTTGCTCTAGCTGCTATTCCTGATCCTCCGTCCGGATCCCATGAGAAAGTAGCTCCGTTTTTGATAGTTGCAATTAATAATTCACCATAATTATCTAAAGACCATGAAGCTGGATCTAGTATCGCATTTGAAGTAGTTCTTGGTGTACCCCAAGTAGAAGCTCCGTATAAACCTGTACCAAAGCCATAACCAAAGGCTTGTTGTAAGGGTCCTATTTTATAGTAAGGTTTACTATCAAGAGTACCATCATTTGTTGCGCCTGTTCCTGTTTCAGCAGTAGGCATTAAAATTGTAAAGGTTGAAGTAGTAGGTGCTAGTTGTACTTCAAATAAAACATCATCAAAGTCAGTAGCTGTATAACTTGTTTGACCACCTGTAAATGATCCGGCATTGTCAAAAGTTAAAAGATCACCTGGCTCTAGGTCGTGAGCCGTGGGCGTTGTAATTGTAACCGTTGTTGAACCATTAGTTGTAGTGATGTCACATCCGGTTCTTGCTAAATTTGCATCAAAAGGTGTAATGTCATAGTAGTCATCCCCATTGTAAATGTATAAAATTTTGTTTGTACCGATAGCTAAGAATTTTCTACCATCTAAATCAGCCCAAGTATGTGAAGCACGGCCCGCTCCTACAAGTTTCTTGTCCATAATTTCTGTCCAACCGCCAATTTTTTCAGGCATTCCATATCTGAATCTTACAAAATCACCATCTACCCATTGGTTTTCAGCCCCTGAGTCCGATGCTTGTTTATTAAAACCTGGTTGAAAGTTTACTTTTTGTAATGACATGCTTGGATTATACACTATAAGCGTATATCTATAAAGATTAGGCTATTTTGGTAGTATTATATTCCACTCTAGCTTAGATAGCAAATCTTGTAAATGTACCTCTTTTAGTTTATTTTCTTTTAAATAAGTGTGAAGTTCTTCAATATCAACTATTATCCATTGTTGTTTAGATTCAAATACTATTTTATCTGCTTTAGTATTAAAGGAACCATATTTACCTATTTTACCTTCTTTAGTTTTTTGTATAGGTCTTGTATCAAATTTGTAAAAACGATTTTGACCTTTTATAATTCCTGCTATATCCCAAGATTCTTTTTTAGAAGGATATTCTATATTTTCTAATTTATTTTCAAATTTCACTTTTTAATTTATACCAACAAGGCATGGTGTACCTTATTCCCTTGGTAATTTTATTAACTTCGTGCTCTATTTTATCCCCATTAAAAGCTATTAATTTACATTTTTTAAGTTCGACAATTTTATCTTCTACTATAGTTTTACCACCCTCAAAATCATCATTTAAATATAATATACTAGTATATGGGTGTATATCAAAATCTACATGTTTTAGTTGAAACCCATAAGTTGGCCATTTTACTATTTGAAAATAATTTATTTCATATTTTTTATTTATTTTTTTAACAAATTTATTTAAGAGGTTATTCATTTTTTTAATCTTAGTATTATTTAATATTAAATTACATTGTATGATTTCTGTTTCTCTATGTTTTATACAAAAATGATTATTTAAATTAAAATTTTTCTTATGAAAATTTATAAAGTAATTTGCTTCTTTATTAGAAATAAAGTTTTCTATTTCCACCATGGGCCTGTTTTATTAAATTCTTTATTTACCTTTTTAATTTCAGTTTTAGTTAAGTAATTATTAATGTAATAATAAGTAAATTTCATTTCTATATATAATTAATATTTATTATTGCTCTTCTATCTACATCTGTTTGACTTACACCTCTATGTAAAGTTTTGCAGGGAAAAATAATAATTTTATTTTCTTCAGAATTTATCATTTTTTCTTTTATATAGGTACCTCCATTACATGTATTTAGATATAATATAGCAGTCTTACCATTCTTAATATCATAATCTATATGTAATTCTGATGTGTAGGAAAAATTTTCTTTAGTCATCATATTACATCTTGCTTCTATTAATTCTTTAAATTTAAGTTTCTTTATAATAGGAACAATCCATTCCTTATAATGAGGAGATAGTATTTTTTTATTATTAAAAAAAGCATGATTAAACCAATAATGGTCTTTATTATTATAAACCATATTGTTCCTCCAATACCAAGGGAAATCTTGTGAAAAAACTCTGTCTTGAATTTTTTTTAAAAGTTTTTTTTCTAAAAAATTTTTATACACTTTCATTTATTTTAAAATCAAAATTTAAAACAGTTCTTGTATTGTAATTAACAGGACAGTTACCTGCATGAAATATGTCGCCATCAAAATAAACTGCATTTCCTTTAACTGGTGTATTTCTTTTATCAATAGTTAAGTTAGTTAAATCAAATTTTTTTCGTTTATTATATCTCTCTTTGAAAAATATGGTATCTCCATCTGAGTCTTCAAAATAATAAAGTAAAGATTTATAATTACTAAAATTACATAAATCTACATGAGGAAAATTATATTTTTTTAAATTGTGTCCTTTACAATAAAAGGTTTTTCTTATTCTTATTCTTAGTAGTTCTTTTATTTTTATTTTTTCTTTTTTTTCAAATTCAGAAAGAATGATTTTAAAATCATCAAAGTAACTAGAGTTTACACCGTTAGGTAATAAAAATAAAGAATGTACCCAAGCGTATGTCTCAGTTATGTTTTTATATTTTTTATAATTATTATCTCTTCCTTCAATAACATTATCATAATAATACCAAGGGAAATTATTATCTTGTATTTTTTTATTTAATAAATTTTGTTCTTTTTTATTTATAATATTAGGAATAATTTTTATCATTTTAATTTGCAAAAATTTTTGGTAAACCTAAATGAATCCTACTATCAAATTTATTTTTATTTTTTTTTACATAATGAAGAAAAACTTGAACACATTCTTTTTCTTTTAATTCTTCTCTCCAATGAACTAATTTTACACCATCATATAGAAGAGCATTGCCAGGTGCTATGTTTGCCTTTACTTGAATATTATTTTTATCAATAAAATAAAAAGGCCAATGTCCTCCTAAATTCAAAGTTAACGAAACTGCACATTCTTTTCTATCTAAATGTCTATATAAAGTATCTCCTTTTTTATATAGTCTTAAATAAGAATAACTTTCGTTTAATTTTAATTTAGTAATATTTTCAACTTTACTTTTAATACTAGTTAATAAGTTATCCATTGCTAAATCTCCATATGCACAAAAAGTATTTTTCATCATGTGATCACTTTTTGCTCCCCAATCAGTGTTCTTTAAAAATATATACTCATGCTTTGATAAAGTATTGAAAACCTTATATTTTAGTTTTACATAATTATATAAAAAAACACAAAGATCATTACTTATTATATTTTTTTCTAAATAATATCCTTTTTCTTTAAAACTGTTCATTAAAATAAATCTTCATTCTTACATTTTTGTATTAAAAATTTACTTAAATAATTTTTTGTTTTTGACATTTTAACTTTACCAAGACGTATCTCATGTATAGGTTGTTCAAAAATAGAATCATCATATTTTATATCATTCGCCTGAAATTGTTTTTTTACATTAAAATTTAATTTTTCATATTTTATATCTAAATATTTAAATACTTTTTTAATTTCTTTTTCAGGATTTTTAATTAATTCTTTGTAATGTATTACTAAGTAATCTTCTTTTTTCTTTAGAATATTTTTGATAGATAATAAGGATTTACCAATAGGTCCATTTAGAGACATTAATTCTGTTGAATAACTATTTATATTTTCTTTTTTAATTTTATTTATACTTATAAAAGAATTTATACATTCATGTATTGGTCTATATAAAATTATAAATTTAGGTTTTTTTATAATATTTTTTAACAAAAATAAGTTAGCTTCAGTTCCCCAAGGTCCTCTGGATATTATATTATTTGATTTCCAATCTTTAAAATAATTATTTAATACATTTATATATATATTATCAAAAGATTTTTTATCTGGAAAATTTAAATAGTTTTCTTCAAATTTTAATTTATATAAAGAATATAAAATACTTGGTAATATAGAATTTGCTGTTACCGTTATATCCTTATTTTGATTTAATAAATATCCAAATAAGGTGTTTCCAGCTCTTGGTAATCCACTTAAAAAATATATATTTTTCATTATCTAAAAGGCTTTCCTACACACCAAACTACCAAAGAATATCTTGTACCTTTTGTTACTGGAGTAACACAATGATACTCATCTGAAGGAAAAACAATAATTGATCCCATGGGTTTTAATTCTTTAACTTCAATTTCCTTTAATTTAGTGGGGTCGGTTATATCATGGGTAAGTATTTTAAAATCACCGCCTTTGTAATCAGAAGGATCACTTAAACAAATACTCATAGACAATTTTCTAATTTTTCCATGAAGATGAATATTATCTGAACGATCATAAGGTACAAAACTGCTATCTTGATGATAGTTATAATGTTGATTTTTTTTATATATTGTAAATTGAATATCTTCTATGGAACTAATTTCAAAATTCCAACCAGAGTTGGAATTAGCTATGTTTATATAAGGTCTAATTCTATCAATTAACCACTTATCCCTTAACCAGATAATATTTGAATCTCTACGTTTTTTCAAATCTTTTATCTCTTTACCGGATAATCTTTTTTTATTTAAACCAAATGTCCTTGCTGTTCTATTTTTTTTAGAAAGACTATGTTTTATAATTTTATGACATTCTTTTTTTGAAAGAGCTTTGTCAAAATACCAATATTTCCATTGTACATTCATATCTATATAGATATGTTATATAACAGATTTTATAATATTTACAATACTTCCCAAGAAAAAGTATTAGTATTCCAAACTAGATTTTCTTGTGATTCTCTTGCAGTTCCAAGCCATCTTTGATTTTCTTCATCCCATGAAATAGGATAAACATCAGGTAAACCAGTTTCATTATTATGTGGAAAATCTTTATTATTTGGATAAGTTACTGGTGCTTGCCATTTAAAGTCATTATCTAATGTCCAACTATCAAAAGGTTTAGCATCTATAAATACATTATTTACAGGATCATAAGTACCTCCTACTTGAGCATATCTTTTTCTAAAAGATCCCTCAGGGCTAGCTTGTTTCCAAACCCCTCCATTAAATAAATTTTGACAATATGTTTCTCCTTCTATAGCCATATCTACAGAACAAGCTTCATTATCTACTACAATAATTTCTAGTACAACATTATTTTCATCTAATTTAGCAAATGTTTTCATTAAGATATCTCCGCCGTTCCTGATACTGTGAATCTAGCAATTTTTCTTCCGTCTGGAGCTGTACTTGTAGTGTTAGTTCCAGGTGCGACTGTCCATGTATAATCAGAAGGTGCACTTAAAACGATTACTCCATCTCCTCCTGAAGATCCTCCTCCGCCGTCACCGCCGCCGCCTCCGCCGCCGCCGCCGAGAGCGCCAGTTCCTGGACTTCCTCCAGATCCTTGACCTCCGCCAGAGCCTCCTCCGCCAGAGCCTCCTGGTCCAGGGGGTTGGCCGTGAATATATCCACCGCCGCCACCGCCGCCAGCATAAGTGACAGATGAACCTGTTATACTAGATGTAAGCCCTGTTCCTCCTGGTCTATCAGCTGGGGCTGATCCGCCAACAGTAGTTGCTCCACCACCGCCACCTCTTGGTGATGTACCTCCATCATTACCTTCAGATGGAGTATAACTTCCAGCGTTTCCAGTACCTCCGCCGCCGCCTCCAGATCCGCCTGGAGCTGCTGATGGACTACTAGCACCGGCTCCTCTTCCACCACCGGTAGATTCAAAAGGTGCAGCTAAATCTCCTCCGGAAATACCAGAAGCACTACCAGAACCAGAAGTTCCACCTCCGCCTCCAATAGAAACTGTATATGTATTACCTGTATTTAAAAGAATAGGTTCATCAGAAGATATTGGAGAGTCGAAAGAAATTCTAGCTCCTCCAGCTCCTCCGCCTGCTGCGTAGTTTGTACCACCTCCGCCGCCTCCAGCGACAATTAAATAATTTACTTCAATAGCACCAGCGCCGCCATTACGTTGGCCAAATCCTGCTGCTGATCCTGCGCCTCTTGAACCTAGAATTGGCATCTTTCTATAATCCTCCTATTATGCAAACTGTGTTTGCGATGCAAGAACTGTAAACGTTGCGCTTGCAGTTTTAATAATTGTATATGTATATGTATCTAATGAACTTGCATTACCTTCAGTGGGGGCTGATCCGCCTTGCCATTCTGGAGTAACACTTGATCCATCAATTGTAAAAGCATTATTATAGTAAGCTGTCGCACCTTGAGAAACAATGTGCGCTACTGTAATAGATTCACCTGTATCCATGATTGAGTCCAATGTGTTTGATCCATCACCTCTAACATTTAAAGTCCAGTTACCTGAGGCATTTGTTGTGAAATTCCATACTGCTTGTGTTAAAACATCATAGTTAACAGTTCCTGTAGCAGCCGTTGCTTCAGTTGTAACTTTTTCTGCAACACTTTGAATTTTACCTTGACCGTTGAAAGTTGCTCTGCCAATTCCTTTTGGTGTAATATTAAAATCAATATTAGTGTCTCCACCTGTTGCTGATACTTCAGGTGCATTACCTGTTGCTGCATTTGTAATTGTCAATTCATTTACTGCTGATGCAGTAGTTGCAAATTTAACTTGCTCTAAACCATTTTCATCACCGATGAAGTTTCCGTTATCAATTAAAATATTATTTCCATTAGCATCTAAGTTACCACCTAATTGAGGAGTAGTGTCTTCTACTAAATCTTTCATAAAGAACACGTCAACAACATTTGTGCCATCAGCAAAAACTAAAACTGTTTTACCTGCTGGAATTGCTACACCTGTACCTGATACAGTTTTAATAGTTAATGTATAACCCGCTCTTGTAGTGCTGTCTGCAACGATATAAGTTTTTTCAATTCCATCTGGAACGTTTACAACTCTTGTGCCTGCTAAAGTCCCTGTTAGATTTAGAACCATATTTCTAGCGTTTGACAAAGTTGCGTTTGTCATTGCTAAAGTTACATTTGCTGATGCAACATCTATTGCTTCATAACCTGCAATTGCTTGTTGTACTAAGTTTAAATTTGTGTTTGTTTTATCACCCCATGTACCAGAGTTTTCCCCTGTTACCATTAGCTCTAATTTTAGATCTGTTGAGTATGCTGATGCCATAATTTTTATCCTTTATTAATTCTTTAATTTTATTTCTATTACGCTGCCTTGTCAACTACCGTCCAAGTTGGAGCTGTTCCCGGGTCAACAATTTCCCACGCATTTAAACCTATTGTACCACTGCTAGCAGTCATTGTCACTCCGGTAGGTAAAGCAATATCACTGATACCTGCTAAAACATCATTAAGACTGACTGTAAGATCAATACCTGTTGGACTAGCTATAGTGTTTGGAATAGCATCTTCATTACCTAAAACAGTTGTTATTTCTTGACCTGTGACTGGTACGTTAGCATCTGCTGTAATTGTAGGTTGATTATTAGCAGATGAATTTAGTGTTAAATTAGTATTTGTAACAGGCACCTCTTGAGAAGGTAATCCAATTTCTTCACCTCCTTGTGATATATCTGTTCCAGGACCTTGACCAAACTGTCCTGCTCCAAACGGAGCATCACCCCAATTCGTAGCTGAAGCTGTAGTGACTTGTACTTCAACAACTTCCCCACCAAAAACATCATTAACCGAAGAAGCTATTTGTATACCCTCAGTTACTACAGGTATTTCTACTGTTCCTACTGCTTCAAAGTCAATTTGATTTCCTGTAACTTCTACATTTCCGTCTGCAATATGTTCTGTTTCAGTACCAACAAATATTGTAATACCGTCCCCAACACCCCACTGTCCTGAACCCCACAGTTCAGTTCCCCATTCATCATTAGAAGGAGAGGTTACTTGAACTACATTAGTTTCTCCACCAAAAACATCATTGACAGAAGTATTTGCAATAGGAGAAGGTGAGCTAGGTGTTGCTACAGCACTTGTTCCAGCTAATACACTATCCGTTGTTGAATTTAATTCTTCACCTGTAACTGAAGGGGAAACACTAATTGAAGAATCAGCTGAACCCTGATCCATATCCATTCCAGATATTTGAGCCCATTCTGCATCACCCCAAACATCGGTGCCCCAAACAGTTCCTGATCCAGGAGTTGTAACTTCTACAGTTGCATCTTGGAAAGCTTGCCCCCAAGGAAGTTGTCCCCAATTTAATCTACCAAAACCTTGGTTAGGTGTTGCGGCTTCGTCTCCTGTAGCTGTTTGTAGAATTGTTAGGCCTGTAAGTTGAATACTTACATCATTTAGGTTACCCCATTGAGCATAACCATAAGTAATACCACCCCAACCAGAAATGTTGTATGCATCTAAAGATCCAATAGTTGTACTAGCAGAATTTTCCCCACCATAAGATTCTGATGACCATGATGAAGCTCCAAATGCAGTAAGACCTGCTGACGATACCTGTACTGTAATATCTGCCATCAGGCCCTCCTGTTAAATTATGCGATTCTTAATATAGCTGACGAACTAGTAAATTGTGGAAATTGAATTGTAAAAGTTCCTGAAGTTGCAGTTTTGTCTGCACCAAAATCTAAAACGCAAACTGATTTATCTGATTCAGTATCGTTATAAATTAAAGCACCTCTCGCAGTAAGTGTTACTCCTGTGAAAGATAGATCTGCAAAATCAACAATCGCGACTCCGCCTGTTGCTAATGAAACTTGTTGTGATTGTAGTACTCCACCACCTGCTACGTATTCTCCAGATGCTGCTACTTCACTTGATGTTGTGTATGAAGTTGTTGCAGAACTTAGAGTTGCTACAGATGTGTATAGTGCTAATTTAAATGAATCTCCGCCACTCTCTAAATCATGAATTCCCTCAAGAATTTCTTTTTTAAATGAGTTAGCTACTGCTTGTGATATTGCCATGTTATTTTCTCCTTATTAAAATCTTTAATTATTTGGTGAAGGTGAAGGAACTTTTATCCTTGGCACTCCATCCATATACTCGTCTCTACGTCTTCTACCCATTTGCTCTAACGCAAAACTTTGTATAGCTCCATTATACTTGTCTGAATAGATTTTGTACATATCCATGGGTCCTTTTAAGAATTCATATGCTTGTACCATTGTTCCATAAAATAATAGATCTGAAACATTATCCGATAAGTAAGTTGTCGTATTTGTAGCCGATAAAGCCTCTGGGGAGTATATATAGCTTAGCTGAACCTTATATTGAGCATCTGGTGCCGGAGCCATAATAATAGTAGTTTCTTTCCAATTAGCATAAAATTTAGGAACCCCTGTTGCTCCCGTACTATTGTATTCAAAAATAAAACTTGTATCTCTTTTATCTAAATATTCTTTAGTAGTAGGTGTTTGTGTTGAATCAAAAACAAGCATAGATCTAACAATAATAGATGTTCTTGTGGCTGTTGTTGTAGCAGCACTTGGTAAATCTAAATAAGGTGAATTAATATTTAAATTAGCTGTTGCATATTCTCTTGTGTAATCAGCGTCCACTTCTCTAAATATACGAAGCTCAGCATCTCTTATCATTCCTTGAACAATAGTGTCTGTTAAAACAGCTGAATCAACTTCTGTATAATCTCTAACCTTTTGTAATAATTCTGCGTATGTCATTATGTAGTTATTGTAACACTCCCTACTGCAGCACCCAACTGTCTCTTGTTATTTTCTGCTAAAGAAGATTCTCCTGGTTGCATACCATTAGATAAAAATTGTCCAGGCCAATATTGCGGGTCTAAATTAACAGTTACAGGTGCAGCTCTTTGGGGTCTAGCATTCCATAACGCTTGAGGATCCGCCATATGTGGTTTTGGATCTAGTTGTGGTTGTTTAGCTTCAAATTCAGATGTATGTACCCATGAACCGTTCCATTCTTTTACCATTTCTAAATATGGAAAAGCTTGTCCTGATCTATCTGATATCGATTGAGAACGTTTACCTTTTGCGTAAGCCATTATGATCCTTGTGGGTAATAAACATTAGGAGTGATATAAACAGAAGTTCTCTGTCCATCTTCTTCTAATGCTCTTTTTAATTCATCTTCATATAATAATTTTAATGCTTGTAATCTATCAGGTGCAACTTTTTGTGATAGATAAAATGCTAATCCAGATACCATACAAGGAAAGAATCTAAATGGCATATCTGATGTATTAGTGTATGCCCCCGCGTCTTCAATTCTTGCAAGATAGTAATAGAATATATTACTCACGGCACTCGTATCAGGCGCCAGATATAAACTTATAGTTGGATTAATTTGTCTATCAACATAATACTGCGAAGGTGTTCCTGTTATAGTCTTATCAGGTATCGCAATGTATTCAGATCTAGATACTTTTGTTAATGTTTGTTGATTACCGCCTGTAGTAGTAACAACAGCTTCAAGCACATCATTACAATCACTAGGTGTGTCGTAAGTTACTTGTCCATTAATAAGTGTTGTAGTTTCAGATTTAACTTTCCAAAGGTTGATACCTCTGTTGCCCCATTCAGAAAATAAAAGATTTAAACTTCTTCTAGCAGATTTGATATCATGCCCTGAGTTAGTTCGTAAGCCACATCTTTCGTAAGCTTCTTCTATAACCTCATCGATTGTGATATTAAAACTTGTAGTTCCTGATGTAGCCATTGCATCCTTATGATTTTATTTTGCCAGTCATTTTATAATTTTTATGACCGCCACCAATTGCCATTCCACCTGACATTTTATTCATCATAGCTACTTCTCTTCTAGCTTCTTTAATACCATCTATTGTCATTCTTTCTTTTTTAGCATTAGCGTTTGCTTTAGCTACTTTATAAACTTTTTTACTACTCATTACTTTACTCCTTCAAATTTTCCACCCTTAACAGCGATACCCATACCGCCGCAAGATAGATTGATTATTTTATTTTTAGCTGCAGCTTTTGCAGCTTTATCCTGCTTGTCTCCTTTGACAGAATCCGTTGCTTCTTTTAATGCTTTTAAGTAAGCTTTATATTCAGTTGCTTCATCCATTACTTTAATAAATCTCCATAATAGTTTTCTAAATTTTTATTTGATAATTCTATTCCGCCTGAATCATGTTTAATAAATTTACCTTGGTAAGCTGCTGTGTATTTTAGTTTACCCTTTTTATCATAATCAGAAATTGGATTCTGGATATCTATTAATTCTTTTCGTCTTTTGTCTCTATCACCGGAAACAGCTTCCTGTTTTTTCTTTGGTTTTTCTGCGTGAAGTCCAACACTAGCTTTCTTAACACAGTTAGGAACTTTTCTTCCACCTTTGGATTTCATCCCAATCATTTCATATCCTTCCCAACAAGGTCCTTTTTTAGCCATTTAAATCTCCTTTTGTGCCGCGGCATTCAGAGTGTATAACTTCTGCTGTTTGCGGTTATATAACTTCTTCGATTGTACCACCTTAGGGCTAAACAGTAAACGGCTTTGCAAGAGGGTTCTTGCGACCGGATTTCTTTTCTTTATAGACTTTTCCATGTGTTTTTGCGATTACTTTATCAAATTTTCTTTTATCTGATGACCCTAGACCAGGTTCTAATTGTCTAGCCATCTGTGCTCTTGTTATTGCCATTATAAATCTACTGCCTTTCCTATTATTGGTCTATATTTAGTTTTACCCTCTTCTCTAAAGGCATGCAAGAACTGCTTTCTAGGTTTATCTTCGACATAACTACAATGACACCATCCGCTGTTAGGTTCTCCTTTTTTGTAGAACTCGAGAATCATTTGATCAAAATCAAGATTCTTATATATCCAATCACAGAGCTCTGCGTTATCAACTCCCGGACATTCAAAATCAACGGCCTCCGCATCGCAGTGCTGACTGTTAATAGAACTTCCTATTGCAACAGATAGCTCTGGAGAACGATAGCAGCTGGTCACTGTTACAGGACCAAAATGGTCTCTTACAGGCTGTAAAATATTATCACACAATAGTTTTAACTTTGCTATT
>JGI24003J15210_10000070_pt1 | contig 38960 bp, 55 predicted proteins | sample LinPmetageLP28_FD_15210 | JGI IMG/M metagenome (IMG submission 15210)
ATCGGTTACCTCCTGAAGTTCCGTCGTTACTTCCTGGTTGTTGGACTGCGTGAGTTCCGTCTATGATTAATGGTATATTTGGGTTTTGTTGTTTGATTACTTGTAATCCGGTCATGTCTACTACAAGCTGATTATATCCAAAACTGGTTCCGCGTTCTGTAATAATTGGTGTTTGTGTTCCGTATTCTTTACACTTTGATACGATATGTTTAACATCTGAAGGTGACATAAACTGTCCTTTCTTAATGTTTATTTGTATCTCTTGAATACATACTTCCTTGATTAAATCTGTTTGTCTTGATAAAAATGCTGGTATTTGTATGATGTCTACATACGGTTTTACTAGCTTTACTTGATACGTTTCATGGACATCTGTAAGGATCCTTATCTCTGGATATGCTCGTTTTAACTCAAAAAATACAGGTAATGACTCTTCTAACCCGCATCCTCGCTTACTTGAATGAGACGTTCTGTTTGCCTTATCAAATGATGTTTTAAAGATTAATGGTATGTTTAACTTGTTTGTTATCGATAATAACTTATCAGCGATCATAAAACAATGATCCCTGTCTTGTAATTGACAAGGACCACTGATTAATGTAAACGGTAACTCGTTACTTATCGGTATCATTACACTTTTGTTTGAATAAAATGTAATCAGGACCAACAGGTGGCTTCAATGGAATTGCTTGAGCAGTTGGATCTAACTCCTGTTTGCCAACATATTCCATATTACATGGGCCTTGAGTTAACTCAGCTGTCTTCTTGGCTTCCCAAAAGTGAGCTGTTTCGCTCATAAAAGATGCATATAACATGTATCCTACGACTCCTAAAATAATACTCATAATGTACTTTCCTTTCTCAGTTATTTAAGCCTTATTGTACCATAGTTATTTAATTAAGTCAACTAAAATATGACCCCATTGAATAACCAATACCATATACCAGCCATCATTACTATTATAACTAATGTATCTCTCATAATGATGGTTTCTTCTTATTAAAATCATCTTCTAACATACAATCAGCTGTGATAACAACAGTCTCATTCTTGTTCCTAAAGATGTAATCTATGTCGCTTTTAGCCATTGTACACATACCAAAATTACTTTTTGTTATAATTTCATATGCTCTAGGTTCCCAGCTCTTGTCATTACTCATTATACTAATCACAATTATCAATATCCAGGTCATTTCTTTCCTATACTATACCTACGACCTGCTGGACCAAATACTTCTTTTCCAGTTTTTCCATCTATCCTAACTCTTTTTCCTTTTTCATGTGCTTCTAATTTGTTTATCATTATCTGCAATGGATCTTTTTGTCTAGTATGATTAAATTTTGATATACTGTTCATTGTTTTTTTGCTTGTTCTTTCTGTTCTTGTTTTCTTTCTACCCATTTTTTATCCTGTCTCGTCTAATTTTTGTTGCAAGTCTTGTTAAATCTATCATGTCTTTGGATCCAGATGCATGTCCTCTATTGTACATTACTACTCCCAATGTTAAACTCCATATCAAAAAGCATATAGCTAGTACAACTGCTCCTATAAAATCTACTTGTATCATATTAGTCCTTCCTTTCTATATCGTTTTCTACACATGAGTCACCATATTGTATCTCTACAATATGTAAATCCTCATCTACACTATCATTTTTCAACTTGTGCCATTCATTTTTTTCAATTAATGTATAGTCATGTTGATCAATAATATTTTTTTTGTTTGTCAACCTACCTTTAGCAATGAACATTAACTCATTTCTATGTTTATGCTTCTGCATAGAAGTACTTTGACCTGGTTTTATTATCAACTCTTTGACCTTTACACCAAACTGTTGATAATTTTTAAGAACATCCCACTGTCCCCAATCCCTTTTTGTAAAGTTACTAGCATACTCATTAAGTATTTTACTACTACTATTCATTTTATAATCTCCTCCAACACCAAATTTAAATGTGATGTCTGGAATTTGTGCTTCAGGGACTTGATCAGCATTGTTTCTGTCACCGCCATTACAAAAAATAATATCATTGAAGTGAATTGGGTAAATTCCTTTAATTTTTTGTAATCCATGACATGCTGTACCATCACTATCATCAAAAGCCATAACAGTATCTACAAAAGAAAAGCTCTGTAATATAATTTCTCTTTCTTCAAAGCTCATAAATGGTCTTCCTTTCTTATNAGTCAACCATTGATCACTATTCAANAATACAATTAGTCTATCTCCAAGCTCTCTAGCATCTCTCATCATGTTAACATGACCAGAGTGAACTGGATCAAAACCACCTGATACTACTATAACCTTTTCTTTAGCCATTAAACCTCTTCCAAGTCTTTAAAGGGTTAGGATCGTGATTAAGATAACATTGTCCTTTATCTAGTCTCTCTTGTATCATATCACCTTCTAATATCAACATCTCTTCTCTTGTCATTTCTTTAGGTTCAATTAACATTCTAACTCTTACTTTTTTTCCCAATGGTCTTCTTAAATTAGATCTGAATACAGTATACTTATATGGAAACTTAGGACTGTTTAATGTATGACCTTCTCTATGCCAAAAATCTACATTCTCAAGTGGTGTACGATTATATCCTTCTTTATGTTCACTGGATCCTCTATAAACTATTTCATTATTATCTGTTCTAAAGTATTCATATATGAATCCTGTAACTTTATCTGTTAATTTTTTCATGGTTGGAATGGCCTTTCTAGTCTTATACTACCATGGACACTATTACGAGTCCACTCTTTTGTTACATCTCCTCTTGCATGGAATCCTCCTACATTCGCTATCACTAATGTATTTGCTTTCACTGCTACAGGTGTTCGTTCTAATCCTACTTGTTCTAATTCTTCATCCCATATTCTCATACTACCTTCAGGATGAGATCTATCTCGTTTACGATCCCACTTATCTAAAGCAATCATATTACTTTGATCATAATAAAAATCTAACAATGGTTCTGTTAAGTCAACACTATTCTTAACATAGTTAAATGGTCCATACTCTAACTTCACTTCATCTGGGAAGTACCAAAACTTTATAGCTGGAGAGAAGATATCACTATGTAATACCTTCTGTTCATCTCCATCATCCATTTTATTCAACACTCTTTGTATGAATGTATTTCTTCTGAACTTTGATATTGCATCTTGATTATCTTGAGCCTTAATAAAACTCAAGATTACTTTCTTCAATGGACTATCAATTAGTATATGCCTTAGTCCTGGACTATGAGCACCTACTAACAAGTTCTCTTGTGTCTTAAATGTAACCAAAGGATACAAAGCACATTCCTCACTTACTAACTTAACATACTCATCCTTGAGGAAGTCTTGTTGTATAACCAATCCGACACTATCGAATAGCGTGTATGTCTCTAAAGGATATCGATATCTACTAAAGATCATACGAAAGATGTGCAGACCTCTCCTATTCATGTCTACATTATTGATTGGCATTTGATCAAAGCTCTTATGACTAGTATATATTATACTATCTGGCCCTTGACCATACAATTTAAGACCTACCTCAGAGATGAGCTTGAAACGATCTGAAACGTGAGGTCTTACTTTCAAGTCTTCCAGATCGCCACATAGAATGTCTTCACGAGTCTTGACATATTGTATGTCCTCTTCGTTAAACATCTTATGTTTCTTCATGTAGTCGTAGAATTTAATCATCTAGCTTCCACGACCCATCTGATTGTTTACATGCTGTCTTATGATATGTACCATGTTCTACAGTTTCAATCTCAACAGGCATACATCTTCCAACCTCAACCCATTGAGTTGTATTGAAGTTGTTATAGTATTGCTTTACTCTTGCATCATATTGTTCAGGTGTTTCTTTATTCCATGAGTTATATGTTAAAGAACCTATGAACGGTAATGCAAAAAACAATACTTGTTCCATTGCCTGTACAGGTTTAGATGTCAGTAACATCAACAGGATTAACAGGCTTGAAAGTCTCTTCAAACGATAAGTCATCACTATTCTCCTTCTTATAAGATTCTTCTACCTTTTCATCTAACTCTTCAAATGCTTCTTTGCTTCTATATTTAGACAACTTATTTCTCTGTTTCATAAGTTTCTGCATTAGAATCTTTTCAGCAGTCTCTTCGTTATACTCTAACTGAACAAATGTTCTAAACTGAGTACCTACAGGATTAACTTCCATCTTAGATACTTTATAACCAGACACATCTACTTCAGCAATTAAGTTTCTAGCTGTCTTCTCAAGTTCTTCTATAACTCCTAACTCTTTGTTAGATTGACCAATCTTACTAATAAAAGATTTAGTCATAGAAGATAACTTACCATTAAGTCTATCAGCTAATACTGTCTTAGCATTAAGAATAGCAATATCAACTGACAATTGTATGTCAGGAGCTGCTCCTGTACCTGTACTGAATATACTTCCTTCTGCTTCTTCAAGATCAACAAACCAATCAGGAACAATACTATTTGTTCTTTGAACTTCGGCTACTTGACCTTCTACAGTTGAGTTATCAATTAGTGCTTCTTTATTGCCAGCACAACTTGCCATTACAGCCATTATAGGTAAGACTGCATACCTTTTAAGTTTCATCATTAAGACCTCACTTCTGCACAAGTTGATTAACAAGTCCACTCAATAACTGCTGTGCATAATCAGTTAATGAAGGAAAGAAAACTGTAAGTACTATGCCAAAGCATATCCAAAATAAACTATTCATGGCAATTGTACCCCCATACTTTCTCTGTTCTACCATTTATCTTTGCATCAAGATAAACTTTAGTACATTTATTATCATATCTCTTATCTGATAATAAGTCAACAGGGCTACTGCTTTTATTATTACATATAAGATTCTTACTACCTGTAAGATTCTCTGGAGATACAATTCTCAAGATATCCTGCTTAGCTCGTTCATCAGCTTGAGAGCATGCAGCGTCTTCTGTCATACTACTACTGAATACATAAGAACCATCAGCAATATACCATTCATCATCAATCTTAACAGACATACTGACAATACACTTTCGTGTACCTTCAACAAAGCTGATTGAATGTCTTGAATAGTCTCTGATGGATTGTATTTCTTTTTGATAAACTACGTCTGTGCGTTCTTCGAACTCACAAGTACTAAAAGCAAAGCCAGGATAGAATGCTGTTGCTAAAGCACCGGTTAATGTGTATAGTTTCTTAAACATGATATATACTCCTTCTCATCATTATACCATTGTACTACATTTCCGGTTCCATGACAACAGATATTTAATTCAATAAACCATTTTTTTACATCTGCATCATATCCATGATAGATTTCGTATTTTTCTAGTGGTTTTGTTGCTTGATAGAAGTATCTGGTCATTCCCAGATCACATCATTGAATCGTTCACTTTTCAATCCAACATATGCACATTTATAATCACTCTGTTGTTTAAATGGTAGATCCCACCATTCACTCTTTTTATTCAGTAGTTTTTGACCTATATTATCCCAATCTGTACCAAGGATAACTTTCTCAGCTTTTTTTCTTTCTTCCTCTATCTCTAAGAAGTTGAACGAATCCCATTCCCAATGTACTACTTCAAATACATTGCCTTGTCTATCAAACCAATCAATACTAAAGTCTAAGCCCCATTTAGGTCTTATTCTTAATACTTTAAACAAGATAGGATTCTTTTGTGCTAGTTTTTTTAATTGTTTCTCTGCATCAAGTTTAAATCCTTTTCGTTGGAATAACCAACTATGATTCAATACTGCTCTTTGTCTTTTTGGAGGTTGTCTGATCCAATCATAGAAACAACTAACTTCATCATAATTCAATCTATACTTACTTGCAAGACCTGGAAAGTTATCATTACAAAATAATTGCTCTATATCTGTTAACTTATATCCATTTTGATCAAAGATAGCACACATAGAATTGATAGTCTCAGATTGAAAGTTTTCTAAACCTTTCCATGGTTTAGTATAATAACCTTTTGGTGTAAATATATTTTTAGATACACTAAGGTCATTCATCTATATAACCTCGCTACTTGATGAGCATACTGTATCTCTATGGCTGTTATAGAAATGTTTTGTATTAGTAATAATGTTCAATGACCCATTATTAAGTCTATGATAATCAATCGTTACTGTTTTGATCAGTCCGATCTTCTGTGGTATCTTTTTCTCTACTGTCTTCGGGAATAGGTCTATCTGAAACATTTTGGTCTTTTTCCTTTTCTAGTTTGGGTTTAACATACTTAAATACTTCTATTGCGCTGTGCATAGCATTAAAGCCAAGTTGGAAACTAACACAGCTAGAAAGAGTTAATAGAAGGGAGCTTACGAAAACTATACGAATCATCTGAATTATACATTATTGTTCTTACCCACATATCTATAAAACATTTATATTGTATAAAGTCAAAAGACGCATTCTTTATAACTTCCATATAATTTTTTAGATTAGCTTTGTTTACTACTTTATCATACTCTGCCCTACCAAAAGCAATAACTGGTTTTTTCATTAAAATGCTCTCAAAACCAGTCCCGCTATTTACAACACAAACCTTCTTTGCATACTCTATGTAATCAAAAATACTTCCATGATCTTCCCATATCACATTCTTCCTACCTTTAACTACATTCTTTAATGATTGCATTGAACCAGGATTAATTGGATGTCCTTTTACTACTAATGTCTCATTTTCTTTCTCACAATAATTAGCAACACAATCTAATGCTTGCTCTACAGATATATCACTATGATACTTTATTGTCTCATCATGTGGTAATTGACATGGAAACAATATATAATCTCTATGTGGAAAGTCTCCAAACAGTCTTGGAGGTTGATCAAACTTACTTTGATTATTCTTACTTCTTTGACTCCATATATCAAATGTTTCAGCATATGGATCTCCGTCAGGTTTAATTGGATAGTATGTAGCTCCAGCTAACCATCCCTTCTTATTAATACTAAAGAATTGTGGTAATACCATTTGCTGATAATACATAACTCTTTTACCAGGTACAGGAAAGTTATGATCCTCTTTATGTGGTACAAAAGTCATGTCAGCATCTTCTTCATAAACATCTTTAGGATCCATTTGCCATAGAGGTTTCTCTATAACTTTAACTTCATCTCCTCTAAATGTATATTCTTCAATAATTCTATCTACTATTTTCTCAAATGGTATTCTATTAGCAGGTGTTGGTCCTTTCACACTAGGCACAGGACCTTTCTTGAACATACAGTCAAGTCTTGGTTTAAGAATGCAAATTTTCATAAAATATTTCTGTAAAATGTTTCTTACGTTCCACGTAAGTTGGGTTATCATGTTTTCTAGGTCCTTTGCCAGTCCACAATACTGTGTCGTTTTTAAATTCCCAGTCCATAATTTTATTATCATATACAAATATAGACAATCTATCTCTCATGTCTTGATATGTTTTCCATATAGCATTTTGATCTACAAACCATATTAACTTCTCATAACTTAATACTTTTTTTCGTAATTCTTCTAAGAACAGATAACCCATGTTACCATTAAATGATAGAATACCTGCTGCAACATTAGTACTTTCTTTTTCCCAACCTATAGTTCCAGGTAATGGATCTCTAAGGAATAAACCTATATCTTGTGTATGCCAATTTATTTTATTCATTAAAAAGTTATCAATATCAATTATAATACCAGCATCAGCTTGTTTTAGTATTTTAGGTGCAACTAAAAATCTATTACAGGCATAATATGTTCTTGCATCAGTACCACTAAGATCTGTAATCTCACTTGTAAATGTTATATTGTCAAACTTCCTTACAATAGCTTTCTTTAAATTCTTAGCTGCTAATGACTCATTCACTATGTGAATATGTAGGTTCTCTTTAAAGTAATTAGCTGAATGTATTAATGCTGGTGCATGTTCTTCAAAGTATAAACTGTCACAACTACACATAAGGACACAGCCTTTAGGTATTCTGTTATCTTCTTGAATATATTCAGTATCAAATATCATTATCTTCCTATTATGTTGTATTCATTTAAAGATGGATAGTCTTCAACCGGTTTATAAGGTTGATAACCTTTTAGTTTAGCTTCTGCTACTGCTTCATAATACTTATCAACAACATCTTGTCTAGGATGTTTCATTGGTTGACCAGTATACCAACCTGGTTTCCATGGTTGTGTAGCCATATTGGTATAGTGTAATTGATACATCTCTTCAAACTTTAGATCTTCTCCATCAAGCACATTCCATCTTGGATCAATGTCATGTATTAAGTTTGGATTACCACTAAACTTTTGAATGTATCTTTGATGAGATTCACTCATGTTTACTAATCTATCTTTTGGTATAATATGTTCTTTCATTAAAGCACAATCAATAACCATTACACAAAACTCATGTCCTCCAAACCTAGTACCTCTTCTTGCACCAATAGGTTTACCTTGTAGGTCTGTTTCCCATAACTCTTTTATATCTTTAAAGTTAATCATATCACAATCAGTATAGATTGCTCTACCTTCAAAGTTACAGAATTCTGGTATGCCCCATCTAAAACCACTAAATGGAGTTGGCCATGTATGAGTCTTCCAACGACCCCAATAACTTGTCATACTATCAGATTGTCTCATCCATTCTATTTCAATCTCTTCACTACAATTCTTTCTTAGTGAATGTTCGTAAGCTATTTCTATGTCTCTGTCTTCACCTTTAGATGAACTTCCAATAAACATTTTAATCATTTTCTTCGTCCTTATGTAAGTTAACAAAGTACTCTGCATCTACAAGTACCATTGGTTTGTGGTTATTTCTTTTGAGCACAAGTATAGGTTCATACTTGCCACAATTAGATTCTGCTTGTTTATAAGATTCCCAAATGTTTACTTTCTCTTGGTTCTTACATTCAATACTATATGGAAACTTTGTTCTAGCAGCTCGTGCCATAATTAGATCTTCTCCTCCAGCACCCATAGATCTTGATTCAATATCCTCTTCATGTATCTCTAATACATCTATAAGACGATCTCTAAACCATTGCTGGAGTTTTCTTCCTTTTGCTTTCGCTGAACTTGTCTTCATAATATAATCAGTTACCTTTACTTACTTAGGGTCATCATCCCATTCAACATCCTGGTATTCTTCATCAAAATCATCTTCTTCTTCATCATCTTCATATAATAAATCAGCACCACAAAAAGGACAATACTCAGGTTCACCTGACTCAGATTCAAGATATTTTATCTCCATCTCAGCTTGGCACTCTTTGCAAACTATCTCTATTATATCTTCTTTTTCTTTTAAGTCAACCATTTTTTTTACTTTCTATTGTATTTCACAACCACCAGCAACACACGCTAACTCTTGACTGCCAATAGTCATGTCTGACTCTTCATATTTAGCTAAAAGTGACCAGTCGACATTTGAAGGAATCTGTGCTTCTAATTTTTTATATTCCTTCTCATTACAATCTTGATATGGTGCTTGTTTGTAAGAATGATCACTAAATGGTAAGAAAGATACACCACTCATTAGATCAAAGTTCTCATACACCCATGCTCCTACAGATATCCACTCTTCTTCCTTTACACTAACTGTAATAGATGGTTTATGTTCACACCAGTGCACTTGATACGTTTTCCACAACTCTAGTTGTTCAATGGCTGTCATATCCTGTCTAAAGACTGCCTTATCATCACATTTGATAGGAAAAGAAAAAACAGAAGTATGTGTTGGATTCATTTGATCATCTTCAACAGGGAATCCTGCATCAACCATCATTTGTGTTAATGGATCCTTTTTGTCTCCTCTTACTGTTCTAATATAAAATGGATTATGTCTAGCATGAATACCACTAGCACTATCTACTAATTGTGATACAGTACCAGATGGTTTAACACAAGTAATTGCTGCAGCTTGATTGATACCTAACTTAGCAGCCCATTCTTTATTAACTTCAACAGCTTTATCTCTTAACTTTTCTAATAGTTTTTCAAGACCAGCTTCTTTACCACTTGTATATTTGTTATCCATAATACCAGTTAATGATACACCAAGTAATCTTTCTTCAGTACAGTTCTTCTTCCAATCTTTTGAAACATACTTAAAGTTTTGTAATGTAGATTGAAGAGTACCAAGTATAGTTGCAACTTCAATCTTCTTTAATAAAGACTTCTCATCATCTTCAGGTCTAATAACTACTTCAGATAAGTTACAAAATTCTCTACTTCTTAGAATAATCTCTGAACAAGGATTAGTTCCAAAGTCATAATCTACATCTCTTCTACCATTCTTTGCAGCAATCTTTTTAGCTGACTCTCTATTGAAGATACCTCTTTCACCTGACTTACTATCATATAAAGACTTCCATTCATCCATAAAGATACCTACATCAGGTTTCTCTGTATATGCTGCACTATTGTTTGCTAATGCTCTTTGTTTATTATCAACCCACCATTGACCACTTTTAGCTACTCTCATTCTATCATCAGATAGATTAGATAAACTTATCAATGCTGATCTTCTCACACCACCTACAACAACTATCTCTGCTGTCTTACAAACTATATCGTGACATTCAATACTTGATAATTTTCTTCCTGCACCATTCTTGAATATCTCTATTGAGAATTTAAATAGACTTTCTAATGGTCCAGGTCCAGATGCTCTACCACCAAATGTTTTTAATGGAGCTCCTGCTGGTCTCACTTTACTAAGATCCCACTTTGGAACCTGACCATGATATAACATTGCAACTAATTCTTTATATGCTTTTGCCCAACCCATCTTACTATCTTGAACATAAATTGTTGTATCACTTTCAAAGAATTCTTCTGCAATAGTTGGAAGTTTTGATACATCTTGTCTTTCAACACTAAAGCCAACTCCTGTACCATTCATAAGAACATATAAGATCTCATCAAAGGCTTGTGGTCTATCTACAGCAATATATGAACAATTATATCCTGCAATGTTTTCTTTCTTCAAAGCTGTACCAGCTGCCATCAAACATCTCATAGATGGCATAGTATTTAATAATAGTACAGAATCTTCTAATTGGTTTCTTGTATCGTTTGGTAATGTATAATTACAAGTTGCTTTTAAATGATCTTCAAAGAAATCAAAATACCTTCCAACAGTCTCTGTCCAAGTTTCTCTTCTACCTTTATCTGGTAACCATCTTGAGTATCTTGATAGGTGAATAAATTCTTGATATTTTGTTGGTAAGTGATTACTAGGCATTTATTTTTCTCCATTCTTTAAACTTTATTGTTGCTGATAAGCGGGAACACGTATTTGAATTTATAATATCTAATATTTCGTTACGACTATTCCCACTCATTATCATCTCATTAATATCTTTTTCTTTTATATTAGTTGGCCATATAACTATCTTATAACCATCATCAATAGTTCTTTGCATTTGACTTAGTAGTTCTCTATTTCTTGGTTGATTATCATACACCATAACAAACTTTTCTTTATCAGCAAAGTCTGCTATACGCTTGAAATCACTTCCTCCAACACTTATACTGTTGTCAAGAAACATACTATCTATGGGTCCTTCTGTAACATAGATAGGTTTACTTAAATCTACTTTGTTTAATCCAAATACTAATGGATGGTCTTTGATAGCTTTGATAGTAACATACCTAAGCCGCTCATTATTTATACCTCTACAAGTCAATCCAATTAGTTTTTTCTGCCTTGTAAAGCATGGTATTATAATTCTTTCTTCATTTCCTAACAAACGATCTTTGTATTCAGGAAATACATCTTCTAGCTTTTTAATATTATCTACATAATATAACTCTTCAAATACTTCTTGTGGTATCTTGCGACCTATAATATATTGTACAGCTTTATGCTCAAACTCTAGCTCAGTTAACTTCTGTACTTTCTTTAAAGGACTATGATCAAATGTAGGTTTGTAATCAAATGTCTTTATCTCATTATTACTTTGTTTTCTATTACCTTGTTCTTTAAACTTTTCCAACTTATATTGCTTATGAATATATGGATCTACATGCTCTATTAGTTTACCTAAACCACCACTAAACGAACAGTTATGACATTTAAATGCCATAGAACCTTTTACTTCATAAGCATATCCTCTAGCTTTAAATTTATTCTTTTGACTATCCCCACATACAGGACATCTAAAGTTATACAGACTTTCTGTCTTCCTTTTAAATCTTTGTAGCTTTGGTGAAATAAGGTTAAGATATTTTTGGTCAATCCATAGCATAGAACTTAATTATACTCAAAATGTATAAAAAGGTCAAGTGGTTTATTTAATAATTAGATCTAATTGTTGTAATAATGGAAGTTTTGCAGCGACAAAACCTAAAGCGATTGCTCCTCCAATGACTAGCCATTTCCATCTTTCTAGCTTGTCTACTCTATCGGATATTTTTGGGATAACTTTGTTTTCAATTATTTTTACTTTTTCATATATATGTCGTTCATCTTTTTCTGTTTGTTCTATTTTAAGTTCTTGTTGAACAATCATTCTATTAAGGCAGTTAGTAACATCAGTCAGCTTGTCTATTGCAACATCCAGCTTGTCAACTAGTCTTGAAATACTATGAACATCCTTCTTTAATAGTTCCACATCAGTTCGTATTGAATTATCTTCTTCAAAAGCCATTTGTTTTCCTTTGTTACTCTTAAACAACTACATTGTTATTTAGAAGAGGGGAGAGATTCGGATTCCGTCTTATCCATAGGCTCATAATATTTTTTATAAGATTCAATGATAAGATTTTGTTTTTGTATGTAATGTCTTATCTGAGCAAAATTCTTAGATAAGGCTTCATATCCATCATCAGTTAATCCAAATAAAACTGGATCCATCTTCTCTTTTTCTAACTTAGCAAACACTTCTTCTGAATTCTTTGAATTAATAATAAACCATTTAAGATCTTCAAAGATAGCTATATCTGGATTATCAAGTCCCAATGGTTGTCTTTTTACTTCTAAATTTAAAACTTCTAATGGCTTAATTGAAGAGCAACTAGTAGTTAACATAAGAAGGATTGACAAGGTCAGGACAGATAGGATTGATCTGTGACTTCTTTGTTGCATTCTTTTCCTTTTCAGTTAATGGATCACCCATAGCTACTTCTACACATCTAACAGCTTGTTTTGATCCTCGGTTTACTATTCGTTCTATTGCTGGAGCTCTCTTTACTGCGAGTACTCCAATATCTCTTTTCTTACCACTTGCATTTATTTTATTAAACTTATTATCAAGACTTGCAAACTCTTCTTGTAGACTTTTATTAGTCTCGTTAATCTTCTTATTAGTTGCAACTATAGTTTCAAAGTCCAACTTTTGTTGAGTAATAAGTTTTTGTTGAGCTTCGTGTGCTTGCTCCATCTTAATCATATTTTCTTTTGCTACAGCAAGATCCTTTTGAAGACCTTTGACATAGACATACCCTCCAATAACAGCTGCTGCTATTACTCCAAAGAAGGCCATCTTAATGCCAGACATTATTCCAAACATCTACCACTCAGATTTTATTAGAGTCCAGATACCATATATGATGGCAGCAATTGCCGCATAGTTAACAAGACTACCTAAAAACAAAACTACTAGTCCAAGACCAATGAGAACACAACCATCCCATGTGGTTCTTTCTTCCCATCTATCTTTACACCATTCTTTTATTTTACTTATCATTTTTAATCTCCTTTATTTGGTTTTCAATTGTTTCCAATCTTTTTTGTAAAGCAGGAAACTTTTCCATTTTCTTTTGTTCTTCTGTTAATATTTTTATATCATATTTGACAGCTGCCCAATTATACCAACTGTCTATTTTATTATAAAACCATACTCCTAACCTAGTTTTTTTAAACCACTCAGCAGTAGCATTACCAACTATACTTCCAGTAATAGCTTTAACAAACCAAAACCACATACTAACCTCTTGGTGCCGACTTCTTTATAGCACCCCATCCAAACCATCTGACAGCATAATAACATGAATATACTTTCCATTTTGAAATACTTGGAACAGCTGATAACATTCCTTCTAAGAATACTTTATCTGCAACTCTTCTGTATGGACTTCTCTTTTTTAATGCTTTATCTTTGAAACCAACATTGATCTTCTCATATAAGATATCATGTATAACTGCAGCTCTTGCAACATCAAATGGTGCAATAAACATCCAACATATTCTTGGTATGCTTGCTAAGTCTGTAATGTAACCTACTGGAACAGTTAACATACCAGCTTTAGTACATTTAATCCCAGGTACTTCATTTAGTACACCTTTATCAGAGTCATTTAATGTATCTGCATTAAATTTCAAATCTTCTGTTAGTTCCCAGTTTCTAGGAGGTAAGAATTCTGCTACTAACGAACTTCTAAATTTACCCATTATTTTCTTCCTATTACGTTTTTAATAAAGTTTCCTTTTCTAATCAAATCTGTGTTTCCAGTCTTCTTACCTTTAGCAACAAGTTTGGATCCATCCGCCTTATCTATCTTTTCAGCAGCTTTGGCTCCTAAATGTCTTGTAACTAATGACTTATATCCTCCTGGTTTACCTTTACCTAACTTCTTCATTTTTATACCACCAATAGTTGGTGCCTCTTCTGATGCATTCTGAGCTCTTTTCATTTGTGCTCTAGTAGGAGCTCCTTTGTCTCCAACTTTTCTCATCTTCTCACCAGATCCTTGTTTAATTCTTTGTTTCTTTTTGTGAATATTTGCCCATAAACTTTCATTGAATTCTTCATATTTAATTATTTTATTAGGACTAGAAAAGTTATCTTTTCTCATAATAGTTTTGTTTGTAACCTCAAAACTATTACCTTTTGTTACTATTTTAACAGGTAAATTAAGATTAGTTGACATATCTTTTAATACAATTTCAGTATCTGGATTATCAATAATATTTTGTGCTTTATTTCTTTGAATCTTTTTAAAAAATCTTTGTAACTCTGCTACTTTAATTTCTGGACTATTTCTTTTATCATTTAATCTATCAACAAAATGCTTTGTAAATTCTACATCAACTTTATATTTCTTTAATATTCTATCTGCAAACTTTTCTAAATCATTCACATCTTTTTGCATCATCTTTTCATCAATGTTTTCATTGGTTTTCTTTTTCATTTTGTTTATAAACATTCTATAGACAGCTGCAGCTCCACTCTTTCCCATTACTTTAGCTCTTTGTTCCATAGCAACAGCTGCTTGTATTTTATGAGCATGAGATCTTCCACTTTTTTCTATCTTATTTACACTATCTTTTGCATCTTGAACTGTTGCAAATTTTAATCCATGAATTGTTCCTTTTGGATCCTCGTCAGTATATAAGTCACTATGTTTATCAGACTTTGCAGGTTGTCCTGATTTTCTTGGAATTCTTGGGTTTGTTTCTTCTACTTTAAATGCACCAGCTGGATAACTTGACTTTACAGCTGTGTTAGCCATTAATTTATTTCTTTGTTTGATAAAGTTCAGTGCACTTATACTTCTTCCAACTTTATTCTTTCTACCTTTCATTCCTGATCTTACACCTCTACTTCTCCAATGTACTGGATTATCTCCTGTTCCTACAACACCAGCTCCTGTAACATTAGCAATCTCTTCTCTTATAGAATCAATAGATGTATCTGTATTTTCTTTTAAATAATTCATCTCTTCTATAATACCATTATAACAATCTAATTCAGATGGAATATAATCTCTATCTTCTTTTAATAGAAATAAAGCTGCACCGTAATTTGCAAACTTAGATTTTAAACCAAACTTATGTAGGATTCTTTTTAGATTGAAAATAAACCTATCAAAATATGAATAGGCTTCTTTTTCTTTTGTTGTCTTTGGACTTTTTAGAAGTTTACCATTCTTATCAACAATACCCAATTCAAATGCTTCTGTATCTTGAAAAGGTGTTGTCAACCTTTTAAGAACTTGGTAAATTAAATATGTGTCTGCTATTTTAGCCATTATTATACTCTCTTAATAAATTTACTATTTTGTTATCTAACGGTACCTCACTGTCAATAATAACTTTATCATTTATCTCAATCCTATTTGGCCAAAAGTGTAGATATATTAAAAATGGTTTCAAATAATCTAAATAATCGTCTAACTTATAAGCTAGCATTTTAGTTGCTGCTATAGGTAAAAATACATTATAGACAACAATTAAATGGTTCATAACAAGTTGTACTTTTATATCACCAGTTTCTCTATACTTTTTAAATAATCTTTTCAAGTACTTTATGCGATTCAAGTCATCATGGAATTCCAAGATATCTACACAGTTTTTATTATCATAAAACTTTGCAGCAAAAAGCATAAAGTTCTTATCATTAAGAACTTCCATATCACATCAATTTAAATTATCAAAATACACTCAATGCAATTCTTTTTACTTGCGTATTTGAAGTTGCAACATATAAAAAGTTTGCATCATAAAAAATACTACCTTGTAATCCACCAGATCCCAATACTGTTGTAGCATTGTTACTACTAACAGTCTTTGGTCCTTGTAAGGTTACATAACCAGCATTTATTGTTGGTCCTTTTGTACCAGTAAATGCAACATTACTTCCAAATTGTGTATTAGCACAATTGATTGTAACATTAGCACTCAAAGTAGTTAACTTGCTTACAACAACATTTGAAGTTACTGCTCCAAATAGGTTCTTTAGTGTAATCTGTTTACTTGCTGGTGTTCCGTTAGGATCATCAACAATTAGTAAAGCATCTTCACTAGCTCCTGTTGTTAAGGAAGTTAACTGTGTTACTTTTTTATCAGCCATAATCTATTCCTATATTATTAAACTTGTCCAGCAGGACGAGCTACCTTGAATGAGCTAATTCTTGTACCAGCGCCATCTAATAAGTTATTAGATACTGCACCAACTATAATTAAGTTTGCAGCTGGCATTGCTGATCCATCATCTGGATTGTACAATGGATTACCACCACCATTAATTTGGATTGTTTGAGCATTAGCTTGATATGTTGCTGATGCTGAACCAGTACCACCTTGTAATGGAGCAATTCTAAACACTAGTGTATTATTAGCAGCAATAATTCTTTCTTGTGCTGCAGTATTTGCAAAATGAGCATTTGCATGATTACCACCTGCTGTATTAGCAAGTTTAATAGTAACTAAGTTTCCAGATGCTTTGTGATTAATTGGTGTATTTAACACAACATATAGGTTTGCACTTGCAACATTTGCTCCAATGTATCCATTAGCATTTAGCTTAACATACATTTGACAAATATCTGGGCTATTTAAGAAGTTATTTGATGTGTAATCTTTTCCAGCAATTCCTGGATTAGCAGCAACAATAATTTCTTCTTTTAATCTTGTTCCTACGTATTCTCTTCTTACCCAACCTTTATTAGTTGCGATAACATTTCTTTTAGAAGCCATTCCGCCTCCTCCAGTAAATGCATAAACAGGTTGATATCCACGAACAAAGCCCGCCTTTGTATTAGCGCCTGCATTTGACTGTGTATCGTCTTGATCGAATCCCCAAGCTGACATAGTTTTTTTCCTTTCGTATTTCGTTAATATTAACTACTCTGCATAATATAATTTCACTTGTATTTATAATTACTTTGGTATCTTCTTTTGAAAACCTTTTGGTGGTAAAAATCCTGATCCTCTCATAGATTTTCTATTTTTAGGTTGATCTGGACCACTTCCACTTCTACTTACTGTTCTGAAACCAGGCATTCCAGGTCTATCAACATGAAAACCTTTTATGTTAGAATCTTTTCTTGATTGAGATACTGGAGTCATAACTGGTCTCTTCTTATGAGCAGACATAGGATGTTGTGATCCTCCTTCATGTTTATGTGGATCATGTGACTTATTATATACATGACTAGCACCTGGATGATTTGGAGCAGCCTTATCCAATGAATGTTTGTTAAGCATACTGTGTGATAGTTTGTGTCCAGCTGGAAGTACTTTAGCTTTTCCATTATGTTTACCATGAACCAAACCACCATAAGTACCACCTGATCTTGACACAACATGACTATCGTGTGATCTTGATGATCCATGATAATGTTGATGTACATGCTCTATATGTTTTGATAATTCTTTAGCTACATGCTTTAAACCATGTTTCTTTTGATCTGAATGAATATCTCTATGATGATTATCAGAATTATTATGTTTACCATTTAAAATATGAGACATAGTCATCTTTTCTCTATGAGATAGATCACCATGTTTAGCTGCATCCTTATGTACTTTATCATTTACTGGTCTAAGTTTAGTTCCTGCAGCATTAGCATTAGCATAAGATTTTTCTTTAGAATGTACAAAATGTACTATACCATGTTTAGGACCACTCTTAGGATAATGATGAACATAATGATGTCCTTCTGAATGAGGTTTACCATGAGTTAATTCATGTGCTCTTTTTAACTCAGAACCATGTTTATGATCAATACCATCACCCATATCTCTCGACATGCTTTGTAAATTTGCATGACCAGAATGTCTCATGTCTTTCATTGTATGACTCTCATTTTTACCAGGATGAATACCATGATAAACATGTGCATGATGTCCTGATGCATGTTTAATAGTACCAGTTTTTTCTAAATGGTTCTTAGGTGTATGATCTACTGGTTGAGCACTAGGAACTGATGATAATGTTTTATGAAGTTTGCTTTGACTATGATTGTCAGAGTTACCAATAGTTGGATCGTGAAAACCCATATGTTTTTGATGTCTTGCATGATGTTCTGAAGCTGATCCATTTTTGCTAACTTCTTGTGGTGTCATCTTTCTTCTAGCATCTTTGAATGCTTTGTGAAGATTAGATGCATGTTCACTATCTGAATAATGTTCTGACTCAGGATGATGAGCTTTATGATCAGCATTCTCATTAAGCATATAAGGATTGTTCATATACTTAGATACTCGTTCAACTAACTTATCATTTTTACTTACTGATCTTTGCCAATGACTAAATCCCATGTTATTTCTCCTTTTTATCTTTGTTGTGACCTTTCATGCCATGATTTCTTTCATGTAGAACTTCACACTCTGTGATTGACATATCTTTTTCAATACCATGATTGAACATAATATCATAATGTGATACATGACCGTTCTCATCTGGATCAGCATGCATACCATATATGCATTCACCTCTACCATATTTCTCATGCATAACATTTTTTGCACACATATGTAGAGTAGAAGCTCCTTGTGGTATCTTCTTATCTTGTGCTTTTTGTTTGTCAGCTACAACTTTACTCTGCATAGCTTTAGCACCAGCATCTTGATCTCCAGGTGCCTTATCAGTCATACCCTTTTCGTTGTATAGACCTTTAGCCATTTTTTCTTTTGATGACATTTTTTCATCAATGACTATTTCTTCTTCCATTTTTCTAGCATCTCTAAATACATTCATTCTACCAGAAGAAAGTATTCTTGATACCTCGTTTACTAATTTGTTTTCAGACATTATACTCTCCTTCTGAGTTGATTGTTCGTCTTCTTCTTTTCCTTGTGCTTTCAATCTAAAATGTTTTTTCATAGCAGCATCTGGAACCCTTTGTACATTTTGTAACATATTGGGCTTCTTCAATAACTTTCTCATTTTAATTTTTACTTCACCAGGATTATCTGCTGAAATATAAAAATCTGGTAAGTCTTCTATTGAAACTTTATAATTCATTGCTTCTGATACTGCTTCTACAACAGCTTCAGCTTCAACATAACCTTTTTTTAAATACTTAGCTAGATGTTTTACTGGAATCCTTCTCACAGCTTCTTTACCTTTTGGTGTAACCATAGTTGTTTTAGCACCCATCTTAGCTTCTCCAACTTTAATCTCAGGTCTTTGTCTTTTAAATCTCATTTGTCCTGTTGCTGGATCTTTAAACTTCACCATCTTAACATCTGCATGTCTAATGATATCTTCACCTTTTGTTTTCTTAGCAACTGAAGTAGCAATAGCCATCTTTTGATCCATTGGCATTTTAGGATTATCTCTTTTTATTGCTTGTGCAACATCTTCTCTTTTCTTCATTTCTTTATCAGTCAAAGCTCTTTCATTCATCCTAGTAGATGCTTTATCAACTTTATCCATACCTGCTAACTTACCAATTGTTTGAGCTTGTTTGGCATGACCTTTAACTGATTTCTTTAAAGACTTGACAATCTTGTCCAGCTTAGTTGTCATCTTATCAGGAATTTCTACTTTCTCTGTTTTAGGTTTCATTGCTTCAGCTTGGTTATCATCTTTTGGATTAACTTCAATTGAATCTTTCTTACCAGTTTGCTCATTCTTCTTCTTAAATATATTAGCCATGGCAGCTTTAGCTTTTTTTGGATCAGATTTGATACCCATTTCTTTTCTTTTGTTAAATCCTTGAAAGTGAGTTTTTCCTTGAGGTCTCATTTCTTTAACTTCAACTCCTTCACCTTTGATAGCTTTAGATATGGCTTTTCTTTTTTTGTGAAGATACTTATCAGTTGAATCTGTATCTCCATCATTGTCAATATCTTTATCTTTTCTATCATCAAATTTCTTTTTAACTGCTTTTGGGTTAACAGGATCTAAGGCTTCTGTTTTATTAGTAGTATCTAAATAATCACTCATTCCATCTAATTTGTCAACAGCAACTGCAACTTTATTTGTCCACCATGTTGGAAGATTTCCTTCATCTGGTATTTTATTTAAGTTGTCTTTCATTTTAGATACAGCATTGAATGCTACTTCTACTTTTTGTTTCATGCTAGCAACATCAGCATGACCAGTTTCTTCAATAGGCTGCTCAACTTGCTTAGTTCTATACATGTTTTTAATAGTGCTTTCTAAAGTTCCTGTATATTTGCTATTCATTTTAGTTATCTACCTTACTTCCCGATCTCCATTGATAACATGACCAATATCTTGCTCCTGTTATTGGGCCTGGATTATCGCAGTTATGTCTTGCCCTAAAACTTTTTCTTCTCTTTGGATCATCACGTTTAATACTTAAACCTGGATCACCAAACCTAACCACCTTTATGTTGCCACTAGATGGATCTTTCACATAAACTTTAAACTTCTTATTAGGATTTTCACTTGTTCTAATAGGATCGTTTAACTTTACTTTCTTACCTTGATACTCAGCTTCAGTAATCTGTAATTCTTCATACTTTTCCTGACAATCACTCTTATTTATGTTTTTTATCTGTGCTACTAAATTGGAATAATCCTGTCCTGGAGTACCTTTTACGTAATCTTGAGGTGATGTTCCTACTTCATAAGTTTCTCTTAAATCCTTATCAGCACCATGATATGTTCCTTTACCTTTACTAATGTAACTGTTGACTCTTGCAAAAGCCCATTGATGAGGTGATGTTCCTGGTCTGTGTCCAGTTTTATATGCAGCTAAACCTCTATTGAATACCTTACTTAGTACTCCATATGGTACTTTACTTTTTTCAGACTTTTTTTTTAGAGCATCTTTTACTTTAGCACTTTTTTCTTCAGTCACTTTATTCTTAGCTTTGACATCAGCTAACCTAGCCCGATCTCTCATTCTATCATGTTTTACTTTATCAGCTTCTTTTTCTTGCTTGATAGAATCTCTAACTCTTTGAATAGCAGCCTCTATTTGATAGTTGCTCCTAGGTGAAATACTACTTCTATTTCTATTCGCACTAATATAACTCATTCTATATTTGTCAAATGCAGCAGGTCCAATTGGATTCATATCTGGTGGAACTCCTGTACTTGCATTAAGTGCTTTTTTAAATGATTGTGGTGACTTAGATAATGACCTCATATATTTGTATTTTGGATCATTCATTCTAATACTATCATATTTGTCTAATGCTTTTCTTGCATCAGTAGCTTTTACTTGTACTACTCCACCATCATCAAATTTTACCNTCTTNAGACCTCTAAGTGATATTGATTTACGAAGTTGCATAATAATATTTTCTGTGTCTTTTTCTTCATCTTCTTTACCACCTTTTCTCCCTCTTGCCTCATTCATTTCATACTGTTCACTAAATGATAAGTAATCAGTATTATATTGTTCGCTAAATGTGATATATTCTTCACTTGCAGCTATTGGTCTTGCTGCCATTCTTCTTAACTCTCCTGGATGTTTCTTAGAACGAACAATGTGTGGTTTTTCATCTTGAGCCATCATAGCTCTTGGAAGTTTGCCTTTCTTAATTAATCCGTTAATGTAAAATCTTACATCTCTTGCATCAACACCTCTAACTGTTTGACCTATCTTAGCAATTGGATTTGGGTCACCCTTTTTCATTAAATCAAGATACATTTGTAATATCTTTCTATANCCTTTTGGGTGAAGCATTTGATGAATTTTGTCTTTGGCTTTCTGATACCATGGAATATCTTCTTGCATATNTTCTCCTTGTTGTTCTTTTANTGGGCCACCACCGACCCAAGCATCACAAACTCTTTCACCAGCACATTTGAATTCAAAGAATTCACAAAAACCTAAATTGGATCCTTCAACAATTTTCTTACCATCAGGTCCTAACGCTTTAGCCATAGCATCTAATGTAGCTGTTTTTTGATCAAAAGCATTACAGTTATAACATCTCATAGTCTTAACCATATCTGTTGAACAACCCCATAAGTCAGCTTTCTGTCTCCAGAAATTATCTGTAATCTCATCAGGTGCTCCAGGATTAGCTGGACCATAAGCATATTCTTTTATAGTTTCATTTCTATTTTTTGTATTTAAATCTAAATCTGTTATTGCAGCTTGATAAGGATATTTCTTATCTTCTTTATGAGCGGCTGCTGCTGTATTATAATGTACTTGTGGTTCCATTACAGTTACTTCTGGTGTTGGTGTTACAGCTTCACCATACATTGCTCTATATTGTTTTGTATACTTTGATAGTTTTGTTTTAGCTCTTGCATCACCTGGTGCTGGTTTGTATGCTGAAGCATCATCATCATCTTTTGCACCATGCTTTTTAAAATGAGCATCTCTTTTATCTTTTGTTGATTTCTTTAATCCTTTGAAGTACTTTGCTGGTTGTGTGCCTTCTTTATCTTTTATGTCTTGATCTTGTCTTACTTCTGCAATATATTCTAAATATGAAGTAGATGGATCATAGTCTTCTGATCTATTCTTTCTAACATTTTGTAATCTGATCATCTCTGCTTTTCTGACTTTAGGCATAAGTCTTTTAGTCATTTTATCAATCATTGGTGTTCTTTTTTGGACCATTTTATCAATAGCGATCTTTTGACTTGCAGGAAGGTTTCTATAATTTTCACCTTTCTTACCAGCTATTCTTTTTCTCATAAACTTTAATGCAGCTTGTCTTGCTCTAAATTGTAGTCTTTTTAGAGGAGCCATTCTAAATTTTCTTATCTTTCTTAATCTTTTGAATCTAGGAGCAAGTCGCTTCATTTGACGACCTCTCTTAATTCTTTGCATAATAGTCATTGGAGCTCTTTCTTCAATGTAATCTTTATCATCTTCTTCAAGATCTATAGTTTCAATAAAGATATCTAATTCTTCATCAGTTACATCAAAGTCTGTTTCTTCTTCTATTTGTTCTTGCATTCCCATACCTTTTTTAACGTCCTTGAATATTTGTAGCATTGCTGGTTCTCTTAAATTAGGTAACCCCATTTTAAAGTCTGTATAATTGTCTTGTTTTGCAAGTTCTCTCATTTTGGAAGCTGACATACCTTCAACACCTTCTGCATCAGGATCTCTTTTTCCAGAACTTACAACATTAACAGTATCAAACTTAAAGTCCTTACCGTTATATTTATCTAATAATTTTTTGAATTCGTTGACTCGATCACTGCCAACAACCATAACGACATCACTGTAATTCTTCTGTAGCGACTTGAGAATATTAATAACAGTTTTGTCGTTAGATTGTTTAACAATGTTACCAAAGGCTGACTTGGCATATTTAACTTTTTGATTGTAGTTTAAGGGGTTCTTCTTTTGATCTTGTGTATGTGATAAGTAAACATGAGCATCAGCTCTGTCTTTTTTAGCGAGGTCCTTGACTTTACGAACTAATCGCTGGTGACCCAATGTGATAGGGTTCATTCTCCCAAATGTGAATACTACTTTTTTCATAAGGTTTCCCGTGAGCTTACTTATTAGTTTTATTTATAATAAATGTTACTTCTGCCAGCCTTTAAGAACATCAGGACTAAAATTAGCCTTGCTGAACTCTAATCTATTAACTAGCTTAACAGCACCACCTTTAAGTTTATCAATTGCAACAAAACCTTCTTGATCTGTGATTTTAAAACCATTTACTGTTCTAAGAAACATTGGCATTCTATTTGCTTGATTNAACTTATCAATNATCATTCTTTTTGCATCTACTATATCATTCATTAATGATAATAAATTCTGTAGTGTTCCATCTTTTCGTATTGCAAATTGAATTAACTCATTATTCTTTAATTGTAATTTGTTCTTTGTTGCCAAAGTCTTAACTTTACTTTGTTCTTTTTTAAGTCTAGCTCTCATCCAATTAAAGAATTGTTTTATGTGTCTTTTTGGTATTGGAAATGGAGTTCCAGCTCTTACATAAGTATTATTAAATGTAGTAAATAATTTACTAAACTCTTCATTGTTACTAATGTCATTGATATCTCTTGCTGGTATTCTTCTAAACTTAGATCCAGCATCACTTAATAACGAAGTTACTTTCTTACTTTCATCAGAAGTAAATGTTGCTGTTCCACTAACATCTCTATAAGTAGCATCATCCATCCAAACCTTTGTACTTTTTTTAAGTTTAGGAACAATTGGTGTACCAAACTTAGCTTTCATATCTTCAAAACTGTTACCTGTATAACTTGTGTGCCACACTATTCCAATCTCAGCTTTACTGATCATCTTTCCTAAAGCTGAATCTTTCTCTACAGCATATACTATTGTATTTGGTTGAAATGTAAGATAACTTTTATCTTGAATATTTTCTGACTTTACATCATTAGTAAACATCAAGTCACCTTGAATAACTCCTTTGATACCCAAGTCTTTAAAGTTTCTGAATGCAATTTTAAACTTTTCTCCAAGTTCTCCTCCAACATCTATTTCACTTTCACTTTTATAAACTTTTGGATTCTTATTAAAGATACCTTTCTTTGCAACAAAGAACTTACCATCAGATGGATCCGTTCCAGCAAAGATAGCTGGAGCTCCGTCCCATTTAACTGTAATGTTAACTCTTGACTTTGTGTTACTAACTAAAGCATTTCTTACATCTCTAAGAAACTCAATAGCTTGTCTTGTTCCTTGAACACCTTTTAAGAAGATCAACTCTTCTATATGAGTCATGTGGGTGTTCTTTTCTTCTATTAAATAATTGTTAAATCTAAGCATATTTCTTGACCCTATCACCTTTTACTAAGAAAGCATAAAACTCTACTTGTGGATATTTATCTTTCAGCTTTAAGAAGGATTTGAGATTACCAGGATGATCGTCAAACAATCTTACTCGTTTAAATTTATCATCTTTTAGATACTCATTAACAATTATCTTCTTTGCTGTTTCTGGTTTAGCTTTTATATTACCAGCTCTTTCAACTCTTATACTATCAATATCAATACCAAACTTCTTAAATGTTTTTAAGAATAAATCTTTATCATCAAAGTTTCTTCTTGCTGTAAGTAAAATCATTTTGGATCCAGGTCTTTTTTTTATATTTCTTAACATACCTCTGAGCTTTGATAACATCTTTTTGATAGGTCTAGCTTCTTTGTAAAACTTTTCTGCACTCATAAATTCTTTATAATCAAACTCTTCATCAGACTTTAACTTATATGAATTAAACTCTGCAGGAGATAACTTCTTAACTGATTTACCATCTTTCATAACATGTACTCTACTATTTGTTTTGAATAGTGTATCATCAATATCAAAAATAGTCAACCCTGATCCTTCTTTTTGTTCTATTATATAATTTTTAAACTTTAACATACTATCCTATAACCTTTACATACACACTGGAAAACTTTTGAACTTTTCTAGCTAGATTAAAAGCAAACTCCATATGTTTTTTTATATCTTTTACTTCAACAAAAATTGCATACATAGCTGATATAAAATGGATAAATCTGTCATGTTCCATTTTAACTTTTCTATCATCTAATTCACCACGTTCAAATTGTTGTTTAAATGTTTTTAACAAACCAGCTTGATCTCCTTTTATTATATTTTTAAATGAAGGTTTACCAATTAAAACATTATATTCATCTAAAGTAATTTTTCTTGTAGCTTGATCACTTTGTACGTTTGCTTTTCTATTCATTGTATATCCTGATTGTTTTTTTATCTTTTCTTCATATTTTCCTATATCAATAGCACCCATTTGAAAGTCCTGTCCTCTCATCTTTCCTTCAAAAAAAAGTGAGGTTAAACCTGCACTTTTATGAGTTAATCTAATTTGAAAACCACTCTTAGTTATTACTTCTGGGTTATTAAAAGCAAACTTCTCGTTTCCTCCATATGTTAGATTAATTTTATCTATACTAAAATCTAAATCTAATTTTTTGTTAAGTTCTTTAGATGGATCAATTATCTTTGCTGAAGGTTGTTCTTTTTCAGTTGCCTTTAATGATACAGGTATCATTATTTTCATTTGAAATGTTTTAGCTATTTCTGTAATTATTTCATTTATGTTTGTAAAATTAGAAAATTTATCTTCCATTTTTTTTGCATAATCTTTTCTAATTATCCATAAATCTCCAGAGTTAAAATTATCTGCATCTTTTGGACCTCCTAGTTTACCAACATCTTTGTAGATAGCTTTAGTTCTATTTTGTTTTTGTCTTTCGTATTCATAACCACTTTTTAAATTAAATTTTTTTTGAAATACATCTAATTGTTTTAAAGCACTTTCGTAATATGAAGATTTGTATAATTCAAATGCATCTTTTGAAACTAATCCTTTTAATTCTGTTATTACTGAGTCTTCATCTAATATTTTACCATTTTCAATTTTACTTTTAAATACTATCAAAGATACTGTTTCACTACATTCTGTTCGTTTAGATGCTAGACCTGATCCCTTTTTACTAGCTACATTAAATAAAGTTTTTAATTTACCTTCTGAACCTTTGATTGCAACAATTTTTTTTCCTGCTTGTACAAATACAGTAGTAGGATTATTACCTCCTAACTCAAAGATCTCATTTAAATCTTCAACTTTAACTTTGCCTGTTTTAGTTACAACAAGTTTAGTTATATCTCCAACTTTAGCTTTCTTAAATTGTTGAAGATCGTTTGATTTTGTACTAAATGTGAAGGCATCTCCTTCACCATACTTATTATCGAATATGCTAGCCATGTAGCTATTTATGAAATATCTCGGGGTTGAGAGATTTAACAATGAGTGATTGCCCCGAGATATTGTTTGTAAACTTTGTTTTCGTTCCTTCTAGCATGTTTCTCCCAAGGTCGGTCAAAATAAGGTGTACTATCTGGAATAAATTTTCCTCTCCAATACATATTAGCACTATCTTCTTTTAATAATCCATTCATGTATTGTTGAACGTGTATAAACTCATGTGTAATAGCAATCATAGCTTGTTTGTATGTTAGCTTGTTACTAATGTGTACTTCGTGGCTATCTTGATCAAAAGTAAGATGGAATCCTTGTGCATCTCCATCATCTTTGTTAAACTTTCTAAATGTAACTACAATCTCATATCCTATATCAGGAAGTAAGTTATTACACAACCACATACAAAGATCCCAAACCTTATCCTCACCATAAGGATGGGATCCTTCTATAATTAAATTAGGACTACTTATCACAAATATCCTCCATAGACTTAGCGATCTTTTCTTGACCAGTAAGATGAGGCTTCTCTTTTTGTTGAACATCATCCAACCTCCAAAGACTTGATGCAAGATGATCTAACTCATCATTAATGAAAGTTTTAAGACTATCAATATTATGAGCTGTGTGTTGAGTCTCAACTCCATCATTCTCAAGAATAGTACTATTACCAGCAAGTTTTCTATTAACTCCAAGATTAAGTTTCATTCTTGAAACTCTAGCTATTTCTTTAACAGTTGCAACTATATCTTCAGCTGTTCCAACAGCTTCTTGAGCTACTTCATTAAGATCAGCCATAGTCCAAATTGTATCTTCTTCTTGTTTAGACTTTGCTTTGGCAATTGCTCTATTACAAATCTTTCCTAAAATGTCTCTGTTTGATAATGTCATGTTCACTCCTTGTTTATTATTAATATTATCTCTCATTATATTAATTATACTACATTTTTAGATAAAGGCAACAGGGTCAACAAAAAAACATTCTGCGAATATCAAGGGTTTACACAAAAAAAAAGCCCTGCATTTCTGCAGGGCTCCTTTTAACAATATAAGAATTTTAATTATATTGAGTATGCTACTTGTGATGCACCTTTAGCTGCACCAGTTGCAACAGTAACTTTATTGAAACTTCTACCTAGAATAGTTTCCATTTCAGTAAGTCTAGTTACCACAGACTTTTTAGAACCAGCACCAGTTTTAGCTACTAAAGCATCTAGTGTTACAAAACCAGCTGCATTTGATAATGCTGCAAAGATTCTGTTGTGTAGGTTTCTAAAAGTTTTTCCATTACGTTTTGTAGGTTGGAAAACTTGATCTGCAAAGTTTGATGTCATAATATACTCCTTGATTAAAATTGACATTGTTTTTGAATCTTAATTATACAGGATAATGAAATAAAGGTCAACAGGGTGATCAAAAAAAATCTTTCATTACTGGAAATAAATCTGTAATAATAGTACCACAGTCTTTAGCTATCTCCATATGTTCTTTTTGTGTACCATGTGAACTCCTTAGTTCAATATAATGTACCCACGACCTCAAAGATCCATTCATGTATAGTCGTGTTTTAGTCATGCCCTCTGGAAGGACGACTCTTGCTTGCTCTTTAGCAATTCCTTTTTCAATAGCCCATTGATATATGTTCTGAGCTGCAGCATACAAAGCTGCCTGTCTCATTGCAAAGTCCTCATTGAGCCTTCTATGGCTTGTATTATCTTTATCCATATCTATTGAATTTTGTCTATTGGTTGAATCTTGAAATCTAGCTTCTCTAATGACTCTTGAATCTCCCATGTCTTCTGGTTTAGCATATCTCTGACTAAACTCTTGAAAACTAAATGATCTATGTCTTACAATCTGATGAGCAATATCTCTTGTGGTTTCTATTTCTAAACAAACATTAACCATCTCTAATGGAGACCAATGTTTGTTATTAACAAGATACTTAATTAACTTCTCAGATGTTTGATTATTACTTTGATTACTTGGATTGCTCACTCTTGCACAGTAAGCAACCAATTCTGTTAAGTTCTCTAAATGAGGAGCTTTTGTATATGATACTAAATTAACTTTCATTTTTTACTGCAGATTTTATAAACTTTAAGATAGTATAAAAATACTTCTGGATAGTTATAAGGATTAGGTATATTTGCATTAAAGTATCTTTCTAGCTCTTTTTTTATTTCTTGTATATCTTGGTCTTGCATTGTTTTTCAATTCATTATCTAAATCAATTGGTCCATCATTAAGCATGTACTTGGGTGTGTTTCCTTCAAAGAAAGTACCATCATTCATAGCTTTACATAATTTGTTAATATTGTTTCTATTTTTACTTTGTACTACATATTGTCTTGTTTGTAGTTCAAAGATCTTATATAGAGGTCCATGTTTTTTTATTTTGTAATTGTTCATCATAAAAATTTTAATTCTCCAAACTTTTGTTTCTCACTTTTAATACTTTCTCCTACTCTAGTTTTATCCATAACAGGAGCATCTTGTATTAGTTCTTGTTGTACTGATGGTTCTACATCATACAGTCTCATTTTAGATCTATCAACTCCAACTAAGAATCTTGAATGAAAAGTTGGATCCGCATATCTATTCTTTAACTGTTTGAATTGTATCTGACCAGCTTGTTGTAGATTGTCATTAGTAGTCATAGCTATCATAAAGTCAGCTGTTGCAGGAAGACCAAAACTCTCACTAACATTAGTTAAATCAGGATCACTATTCTTGAATCCTTCTCTGTTAACTTGAGTTGCACTAACTATAGGAACATTTTTCTCTACAGCTAATCCTCTTAGTTCTTCTGCAATAGCTTTCACATATTGATAACTACCACTATTCTGACCTGGTTTAACTCTCATACTAAGAGCAATATTTAAGTAATCAACATAAATGATATCAGGCTTAAATTTTTTCTTAATACTGAGTTCGTTAAGTAAGTGTCTAAAGTGACCACTACCAGCACTTGCAGTAGGATACTCTTTGATAATTAACTTACCTGTGGTTTCTTTATTTTTTTGTTTGATCTTTTTCTCATAAATATGCTTAGGAACTTCACCAAGCTGATCCAAAGGTATATTAAGAAGATTCGCATCAATACGCTCTGCGATCTTCTCCTCTGCCATTTCCAATGTGATATATAAGACATTTTTTCCATCCATTAAGTTTGTACTTGCAAAATGGCACATAGCTAATGACTTACCAACTCCTGTACCAGCAAGGATAATATTAAGTGATTTATTACTTAAACCACCACGTGTAATATCATTGAGTAATTCAACATCAAACTGAACCTTCTCTTCTTTTAAATGATAGAAGTCAAAACGACCTTCCCAATCAGCTAAGAAGTCATGTCCAACAGTGCTATCAAAAGATACAGCTAATGCATCACTCAATAAGTTAGGGATATCACCTGCTCCATCTTTACCATCTATAATTTTAATACTATTCATAATTGCATTATAGACAGCTTTCTCTTGACAAAACTTTTCAGTCTTATCCATTAACCATTGAAAGTCAGGTGATTCTTCAACAGTTAGTTCGTTAATAATTTTACCACAAGTAGTAAATTGATCATCATTCAAAGTTTTATCATTATCTAATTCAATTACTAATGCTTCACGAGATGGAATACTATTATACTTTGTAATAAAATCTTTTATCTTTATAAAGACAAGTTGCTCATTACCATCTCCAAAATATTCTTTATCTAAGAATGGTATGGTCTTNCTTGCATAGTCTTCATTATGAATCAAATGTTTAAGTACTAGATGTTCTATCCGCATAATCTCCCTCTATAATCTCTGTTAGTATATCACCTATAGTTTGGATAAAATCATTATAATCACTCACTTTATCTTCACCACTTATTATATTATATTCAAACACAAGTTTACCTTCTTCTAAAGATTCCATATTGACCTTTAGATAGTAATACTCTACATCTTTGTATTTCCCCTCTTGTATCTGAATTACTGACGTATCACTCGGTGATAGTTTGCTCAGGTACTTGTACTTCATTATCTCTGACATAGTCTCCATATAAAAATTCCTTTGATACTGCTTCTTCTATTTGCTCCATTATTGGTTTAGTAAAATACTTTTCAGGATCCCTGTTAATTACTTTACCATAAATCTTATTACCATCTGGAAGCTCATATCGGTTAGCTACCTTTTTAAAAATATTATACTTTTCCGCTATATCTAATAATCCATAATATCTATCAAGACCCTTATCATAAGTCAATAACACTTCTGCTATTTTATTCTCTTTTGTAAATCTTGACTTCGCCATCTTGCACTTAATAATATTTCCAACAACTTCTGTTCCATCTTTCTCTTTCTTCTTAGATAAGAAACATATTGTTGATGCACTATATTTCAATCCACTACCACCAGCCATTTCTTTAGTCGGTACATAACTTCCAACTACATCATAGACATGGTTAGTAACCAACATAGGCACATTGATCTTAGCTAACTTTAGATTCAATACTCTAAATGTTGCCTTCAATGTAGCTGCTTTAGTCATATCTCTAGTTTCGGATCCTGTAGCGGTATCCTCTAATTCTTTTGTACTACTTAACTGACCAAGACTATCTAACACCATCATCATTGGTGGTCTATTCTTTTCATCTGTCTTAGCATAGTTATCTACTAATTGTAATACTGTGTGTCTAAACTTTTGAATTGTTTCTGGTTCAGATATGATTACTCGTTTAGTATCAATACCACGAGTACTCATCATCTCTTTTGTTACAGCTGCTTCAGTATCAAAGTAAAATACAGCACCAGAAGGGTTATCGTCGAGGAAACGCTTAACGACACCAAGCACAAAGAAAGTCTTTCCGGTCGCTGATTCCCCTGCGAAGGCTGTGATCTTGTTATTAGGTACACCACCGTATAAACTGCCAGAAAGAGCAGCGTTAAGTATGTAGGACCCTGTGTCAATACATCCACTGAATTGACTGGAATTAAGTCCGTCGTCTGCAATATTTGTGTTTTCATCATTTAACTCCTTTACCATTTTACGAAAGTAATCGCTCATAAATATAATCTCCTTTTCACTATTTTACTTCATATCATCATTAAGGTCAACATTTAATTTAAATCCTAGTGGACTTACTTTTTTCTTTTTAAAACCAACATGATTAGTTTTCACATATCCATCTGGAACTTTTTCTTCAGCTTTTTTTTCGGCTTTAATTATAGCTTCATTGGTTTTTTCAGAAGGAACATATGGCTCGTGTTCTAATTTAATTTCAGACCATTCCTTTTTAGTAGCATCTGCTGCTTTTGTAATGTTTACTTTCTTTGGTTTTCCCATTGCTTCTTTCAATGTCATGTTTGCAGCTACAATTAATAATACAGCCAATGGATCAAATACAAATATAATTGTAACTATAATCCACCTTACCGCTTTATCTAATAAATTACTATCTAAATCATCTCCATAGATAAAAGCTGCAATATATTTTATTGGTCCTACTTCTGCTTCTAATGCTAATTGCTCTTTATCCAATTCCAACTTCTCCATAGACATACCATCAATTTTTATGTACGCATCATCTATAACTGTGGATAGTTGTTCTCTTTCTTCATTCTGAGATTCACGAACAGCAATGGATCCACTTGGTCCTCTTATTCTATCATAATCAATTAATACTTGTACTGCTTTATCAAGTTGTCCAATAACTGTCTCAGCATCTTTAATTCTAACTTGTTCTCTGTCTATTTTTTTATCTAATCTTTCAATCAATAAACTATTATCACCAACTGATAAGGTTTGATCCATATGAGCTTTAGATAAGAAACCAAAGATTCCCATTGAAGTTATAAACATTAAAACTACAACAGCAATCATAAAATATGTTTTGATTAATTTGTTTGCTTTGTCCCAATATTGATATAACCATGAAGCTGTAAGAAGTTTACCTACTTCAAGTACTGCACCCATTATTGCAATTGGAATTTTAGCTGCTGCAAAGATAGCCATTAAACCCACAATACTATACCAAGCTGCAACTCCTGATATTGCTAGTCCTACTATTAATGTCAGAATACCAAAAAACATTATTCTCTTGTCATTCCAAGAAGTTTATCTATTTGACCTTCTACTTGAGCTTTACGATCAGGCCAATAGATATATTCTTTATCAGATGTTTTTAAAAGATTAACTAGTAAAGGCATAATTAACTTTTCAATATCTCTTAACTTTTCTTTGTTTGCAGCATCTAATTTATCTTTGGCTGCTTCAGCTTTGTTAACTTTTAAACTTGCATCTCTAAGTTTTCTTGATGCTTCAGCTTCAGCTTCACTTACTTTCTGATCAGCTTCTGTTTCTTTCTTACGATATTCTTCTTCACTTACTCCTGTGAATCCAAAATCATAATCCATATATTCTTCAGGTATTGTTCTTTTCATTAGAAAAAGTCCTCCAAGGTTGCTCTTTTTTCAGTTTCCCATCCTATACTATCAAGTATATTTTTTAATGGTTCAACATACGCTTTATTAAATTGTGTGTCATAATCTATCTGGTCGTTGATATTAAACTCTTCAGGTAACACTCCAGAAAAAGCTATAACATTTTCTTTTACTCTATTAGGTAATTTTAGATATAAAAACTTAATTTTATCTCCAGCAAAGATTCTCTCGTACTTCTTTTCAATACCAAGTTCTTTAATAAAGTAATTGTAAAGTAAAGCTCCTCTCACATGTATAGGTGTAGATTTTCTATAAATTCTACTACTATCCTTATATTTATCGAGATTGCTTACTCCTCTAGGGAAAGCAGCATCTTCAGGTTTAAGATTGTGAAAGTCTTTTCTAGCTTTTTTAATATACGCTTGTACAGTCTTTTCGTCTTTTTCCATAATCAACTTAATAGTTTCTTTAATAATCTTTCTGACATCCATAGGTGTACTACTTCTTACAGCTTCAATACCCATCATCTTTACTTGAGGTTCTTTATATCTTACACCTTCACTATCAAGAACATTTAACATATAATGTTTCTTTCCAGTCCATATTCCTTTATCAGCGATCACTTCTCGTTTCATTACCATAAGTTGTTTAGTACAATTCATTCTTTTCTTCAACTTAGAATAACTTTTATCTAATAAAGGTTCAGCTATCTCTTCACCAAATTGGTTTAGTCTTTCTAATATTTTTTCTTTAGGTAAGTCAGGATAAAACTTTTTAACAAAAGGTCCAAAGTTAATATATAAACTATCAGTATCAATAGCAATAACATAATCTACATCTTGAGTTTTTAGAATTTTGTTTAAATATCTATTAACAGTTTGCTCTGCATTTCGTATTGTATATTGTCCTGTTACAGTAATACCTTCTGCAATTCGTTGATCAAAGTATTTGAAATATTGATTAGATAAAGCACCATATAAACTATTCATTAAAATCTTCACAGCCATTTGTTGATTACCAAAAGTTGCAGCTTGCTTTTCAAGAGCTTTATCTTTTCCAACTTCTTGTAACTTTTTAAGAGCACTAACTTGTTTGTTTTTCATTTGTACTCTTTCTTTATACAACTGATCAATTAACATAGGAATGATACCTTGTGTTGTAGTACTGAAACATTGACCTGTACCAGCCATACATAAATCTTCAGGTATTGCATAATCTTTTTCAGTAAGTAAATCATTTACAGTCACATCAGCAACTTTAGTAGGAACAATAGTTTCAGGAGACATATTGTATTGCATAATAATATGAGGATACAAACTATTCAAATCAAAACTCATAACCCATTCATGCATTCCATTAATAGGAAGTTTAACATGAGCACCTTCAATACCATCTTGTTTATCTCCAATTTTTTTAGGAGGTACAACTATATTTCTTCTTCGTAATTCATTATAAATTATACTATCCCACATACCAACACTACCAAAAGCATCCTTGAAGTTTGTTAAACTTTTATATGCAACAGTCATAGCTAGAGTTAATAATCCAGTCTTCTCTTCTATCTTATCAACAACTTGAACATCACGAATATTATAATCAATAAACTTTTGATGGTTCTGTTTGTATAGATCATTAAGACTTGTATACTCACTATAATCTAATTTCTTTTCTCCAAGTACAATATTAGCAATATTATCTAACTTATAACTATCAGGTGTACCATAAGTATATCCATACTTTTTAAATACATCAAGATAATCTAATTGTTGAATACCATGAATATCGTAATAGTGATGTTCATTACCACCCATTATAATCTCACCTCTACTAACACTTTTCCATGGTGAAAGTTGTTTCATAGCTCCAGTAGATAGGATCCTATCAATACGATTTACAATATAAGTCATATCAAATAGTCTACTGTTCCATCCAGTAATAACATCAGGATAATTATTAATCCAATGAAGTAAGAATTTACTTAGTATATCTTTTTCGTTAATACATTTTATATACTTGATATTTTCTTCTTCAGAAAAATTAACTTCACATTTATCTTTAGACCAATCACCATTAGCCCAAACATAGTAAACATTATCTTGATTATTTTTTACTGTAATAGCTGTTATAGGGTGCGAGGCATATTTAGGATCAGGAAATCCTTGATCACTTTGTACCTCAATATCAATAGTGGTTACATTAATTAAATCTCTATCCCAATCACACTGATCTCTAAAATGATCACTTATAAATTGGTTAATGTATCTTTCATTACCATAAGCACTAGCATTAGAAAACTCTGAATATTGTTTTAAGAATTGAGTACAATCACCCATGGATCCAGGTTGAAAAGTTTTTACATCTTCACCTTTAAGGGTCTTGTATTTACTTTTTTCTTTTACAGGAAGAAAGAATGTAGGTTTGTACTTTATGTAAGACTTGACAGGTCTTCCATCTTGGTATCCTCTAAAATAGATAGCATTACCTTTTCTATCTACACTTGTATAAAAAGCATTCTTCATTAAAAGATATTATACTTTATATCTTTAGATTAGGCAACGGTCCTGTTGGTTTTATTAATCCAGAACCTTGTGTCTGGCTATAAGCATTTTCAATTTCTCTTTTCGGAGAATAACTCATAACAATCTTATCACTTTTTATCTTAACTGCGGTGTTCTCACCAAATGGGTTATATGGAGCAAAGCCAACCATTGGTTGTTTAGTTTTTTCATCTACTCTCATTTGGATCACAGCTGGCTTATCAATCTCAACTGTATCATTTTCTAACCACTCATTTTCATTCTTTACTGTACCAAAAACATCTTCGCCAGTTTGTAATCTAAATGCTGTAATCATATCACTTGCCTCATTCTTTCTACTAATCTATTAGCTCTGTTTGTTACTTGTTTGTACCATCTACTGTCAACCATTTCGTCAGCAGCCTTATTCCAATTCTTTGAATCAACTCCAGCTTTCATACCTTTGAATTTACTCAGTCTTGGATAACCCATATTGAACATCATATTAGCTACAATGTGTTGTACTTCTTCAGGTAGCTCTGTCCAATTAGGATATAATTTAACACAGTCCATCATAACTGTATCTAAATCTCTTTCTAAACATTCTTGTATTCTTTCTTCACTTACTTCTGTTCCAGTATCTTTACCTGATTCAGGATCTGCAGCTAGGACAAGATGACCAACACCAAATGTTGGATATCCTAAATGATCCAAATAGATATGTTTAACCATACCTTCATCAGCAATTATTTCTTCTTTTAATTTTGCTCTATTCATATTGTTCCTTAGTATGGGGCTCCGAAGAGCCCCTGTTGTTATTTGTCTTCTAACAATAGTTGAGGCTTAGATGCACCTATCTTAATTGTTTTAGGTTTATCTTCCTCTGGAATAACATTCTCTAGTTCAACATAAAGAATACCATTCACTATGTTAGCTCCTTTTACTTTAATTGTATCAGCTAAAGTAAATTGTCTTGTAAAGCCTCTTTGACTTATACCTTTATGAATATAATCAGTATCAGTTTTTTCAGCTCCAACGCCTTTAACTGTCAATATTTGTTTTTCAACTGTAACATCTATACTATCCATTGTATGTCCTGCAACAGCCATTTCTATAACATACTTGTAATTATCTTTACCTACTTTAACAATATTGTAGGGTGGATAATTAGTTTGTACATTTTGTTGTGTTTGTTTGAATTGATCAAAGATTCTATCAATTCCAATCAGTCCTGTATTAAACTGATCTAGTTCGTGAGCTTTCCAATTAGCCCAATCAAAGTCTACGCTTACCATGTGTTTCCTCCTTTATTTAAGCAAGGTTATTATTGTGAACACCCTATAAGGCATGTTCGTTTTTATTTATCATTTGAGAACGAGCTCTCAGAATAAATTCTATATGAGCAACACAATTCTTTTTACTTTTATGAGCGAACTTATATCTATCTTCCATATTAACAGAATACTTTCGTCCATACTTCTTTGTCTTTCTGATTGATGCTACAAAGTCAGCTGTATCATCATCATAATATTCCCAAAAAGTTTCACCTTTATCAGTTCGTATTTGTTTAATCATAATTTATTATAAAGTATTTGTTCAATTAAATCAAGCAAATTTATTAAAATTTAAAATAGGTAAATGTCCATATAAATCTACAAAATCTTCTTGCAAATCTTTTTCTCTTTCTTTATGGATTTTGGCAGAATATATTTTTGGACCATCTAATGTTTCTTTTGGCATTTCTGTAATTGGTTCAGGACAAGCCCACATATAAACTCTAGGAGGAAAATTAGATGGTTTTAACAATCCATATTCTCCGTTCATAAAAGGAGCTGTAAAAGATCTAAAACTCATTTCAGTTCTTCTTTGAAATGTTGCATCTGTCATCTTACAGTACTTACCTGCTCTTGCAGATGAGTTTGATATCTTTCCGTTATCTAAAAACTCAATAATATTAGCAGTTTCACCTATTTTAATTATCCATGAAACAATTTCTTTTTTTATTTTACAAAAATGACGTATCAATAAAATATATGTCCATGAATTATGATTTCTAAGTTTAAGAAATCTTTTTTTGGGTTTTAATCTAAACATTTGGTGCCTAGAGTCTATTCCAAATTGTTCTTGAAACATATCTACATGACGACACATATTTTTATTCTTTTCAGACATTTCTGAGTATGTTAAAGGAAGAAACTCAGCAGCTATAATAAAACCAAATTGTTTCCTACACAATTCAAAAAATTTAGTATTATCAGCAAGAAAAGTTGGTATAGTCATTTTACTAGTAAGATTTTTATCAATAAAAATTTGTTTATAGTTTTCAGGTGTAACTATAGGTCCATCCTTTTTACCAATTTCTAAATTTTTTTTATATAAACTATTTTTTTCTATATTTTTAAACAAAACTTCCTTATACTTAGGGTGAGAAGGATTATCTATAATTTTTAAAAATTTATTCATAATATAATATTACTTCAATTTAAAAATAAAATCAACTATTTTTTATCTCCTGGAACAACTTCGTCACCAATAACTTTTATGACACCATCTTTTTCAAGATTCTTCAAAACAACTTCGGTTATTTCAGGAAGTCTTCTTTCTTTACCAACATGCTCGCCAATTGCATAAGCAAGGGCGACCATGAATCCTAAAGCCATACAGGTAAATAAATCCATAATTATCTCCTGTCTATT
>JGI24003J15210_10000072_pt1 | contig 38909 bp, 38 predicted proteins | sample LinPmetageLP28_FD_15210 | JGI IMG/M metagenome (IMG submission 15210)
CAAGCAGACTACGACCTTACGCTTCCGACTGCGACAGGTGCAGCGAACCAAGCACTCAAGACGGATGGATCAGGCCAACTCGGATGGTCTACGCTTGGAACCGCAGCAGCGGCGGCGACTGGCGACTTCGCGGCTGCCGCCCACACGCACACTGTTTCTCAAATTTCCGATCTTTCGGATCCTGTTACCAGCCCCGCAATGACAGGCGTATCCGCTGGTTCAATCACCGGCGTCATCAAGTGTTCGCAGTCGCAGTACGACGCGATTACTCCTAACGCGAACACCCTTTATGTGATTGTCTGATGGCAGATTTCAAAGCAGCATCATCCGCGATCGCCGCAGTCAAGGTTGGCACAAGTGCCGTGTCCAAGGTGTACATGGGTGCGGACCTCGTCTGGTCGCCGCCGTCTTCTAGTGACTGGGACACTTATGACAACGGCGTGTACTACGGGTCCGTGGTCACAAGTAGTCAAATCGAACTACACGCGCAGACCGCCAGCACCAGTTTCTTCACTCCTGAAAAACTTGATGACTCGGGAGGTCGTTTGAGGTTTCGAGTTGCTGGAACCACTTGGCCTGCCACTGGTGACGCTTCGATCTATGCTCCGTTCGTTGCGGTGTACTACAACAATGCGTGGTCGATCTGGCGATGGGAAGTCAATGGCTCGACCCCCGGCTTGCAGGGATATCAGGCACGCTGGCAGTATTACGATGGAGCAAGCAATCCCGGAACCAACAACTTGACAGCAGTTGGCCCCTCGTCGGTTGTGTATCTGACGCAGTACACAACCGGAGACTACGCGAACTGGTCTGCGTACGACGGTGGGACCGCTCTTCCGCCTGACTGGACTACTCACGAGGTCGGCGCGTTCCTGATTCCGAGACTGGACACAGGCGACTTCGTTAAGGATTTCGATCAACAGTTTCCTCTAGACGGTGCATATATCTCAGTCGATCGTGTGGCTGATAGCGGTTCTGGATCTGGTACCTCTACCTACACACTAAATGGCGACTTCGCGAGTGGAGCGAATCAGATAAAGTCACCTCCGTATGCGGCGGTCTGGGTTTCATCCGAACACGACGCAGCCGGAGGCTATGGTCACAATGACGACGGCTGGTATGTGTTCAAGCGAAACGGATACTCGGATGGAACGGCAGAGGGAGGCACTCCGAGCGACAACAACAGAGCCGTCTACATACCGCACGCTTGGAAAAGCAGCGCGAATAATAATGATGGATATCTGGGAGTCGGAGGGTCTGACGCTTTCCCGTACTTCGTGGTGAACCTCGACGATTACAGTGGCACAACCGGATCAGGCGGAACCGACGGATGGACCGACCCGTTCGATTGGTCGTCTCCGAAGTACACGATGACGGCGACCCTAGTAGCGACAGCGTCCTCGAACTTCTCCCTCGGAAGCGTCTCGGAATCTGGAGCGACAGCGGACTGGGAACCCTACACCTACCAGCCGCTTCGAGGAGATTCGCAGTATGTTTTCATCCTGATGAATGTTTCGAGCGGCGGATCGTACTCCTCCGGCAACGACTTCTTCAGCAAGACGAAACTACAGCACGCGAGACTTCGCAACACGACGAGCGGGAGCGAGTACGACATCTGGGATTCCGCGAGTGGATCGGCGGCGGACCAGTACTACCAAGTCCGCTTCGGTGATTCAGGCTCGAACGAACCGTGGGGAACGGGAACGCTCACCTATCTCCGGTGGAATTACAACACCGGCGACGGGACCACGACGTTCGCGAAGTTCTCCGCAGGCGACACGATTCAACTTGACATTTTCTACACCGATGACACATAAGGAACAGGCCGATGGCATCTGACAGAATTCAAAACTTCGCACAGATCGAGACTGCACTCAACACTATCTCGGGACGCATTCAGCGTCTTGGAATGGTCTACAAAGAACTCACTGGCAGGACTCCGACCGACGACATGCTGATCGACGAACTGATCGCGGCGGCTTCCGTTCTTACTGCTGCGGCGACTGCGTTGAAGTCGATTGATTACGACCCGACGCCTCCCGACGAACCGGAACTGCCGTGATCTGAAAAAATTCTCAAAGAAGGTTGACGACGTGCCGGGTTAAGGTATGATGGTTGGTCATGACCACCCACGACCGCAACCCTGAGATGGACTATTACGCGAATGCGGCCCTGAGCCACTCGCGTCTGAAGGAGATCCGGAAGTCGCCCGGACACTTCCGGTGGTCTCTCGACCACGAGACTCCGTCCACCGATGCGATGAATCTCGGCAGCCTCGTCCACGCGATGGTCCTCGAACCGCACACGGTCGAGGGCCGTTTCGTTGAGATGCCGAAGTTCGATCGCCGGACGAAGCAGGGCAAGGCAGATCACACCGAGTGGTTGAACGACCACCCCGCGAGCATTCCTCTTCCGCCTTCGGAGTGGAAGACCGCGACCGCGATGGCCGCTGCCGTCGCCGCGCACCCCGACGCCGCCGCAATGATCGAGTGTGTTGCGGCTCACGGGACCGCGGAGGCTGAGTATTTCTGGGAGGACGGTCGAGGGATCGACCGCAAGGCCAAGGTCGATGGACTCTGTATCTCCAAGGATGAAACGATCCTTGTTGATCTGAAGACCACGATTGACGCTTCTCCTGACTCATTCCGCCGCTCGATCTTCAAGTATTCGTACGCCACACAGATGGCGTACTACCGCGAGGCGGTCGCGTCCGAGGGCAAGTACAGCCCCCGGACAGCGATCATCATCGCGGTTGGCAAGACGCCGCCGTACGCGGTTGGCCTGTACAGGTTCTCGGAAGAGACCCTTGCGAAGGCTGACATGGTCGTCGATCGGTGGCTCGAAACGTATCTTCAATGCACGCAGTCCGGCAAGTGGCCCTCGTACTGGGACATTCAGGAAGTTGACATGCCGGACTGGTTTCTCACCTCAAACGGAGTAGACCAATGAAAGAACTCCAGTCAGCCCTGCTCGCCGCCCAGAAAGCGGTGAGCAATGTGGGCAAGGATGCGAAGAATTCCTTCGCGAACTACGACTACGTTTCCGCGGAAGCGATGATCATCGCTTGCCGCAAGGCCCTGCATAAGTCAGGACTTTCGTTCTCTCGGACATGCTGGGATCTGAAGGGGACTGACTTCGGGATGACAGTGGTTTCGAAGTACGTCCTGACTCATGCTGAGTCGGGGCACACGATCGAGATGATGAACGAGATGATCGTTCCCCCGAACCAGAAGCAACTTGACAAGGCGGTTCTCGCTGCACTCACCACGGGTCTGAACTACACCCTCCGTGACATGCTGATGATCCCGCGGTGCGAGAACGATCAGCCCGAGGTTGACTCGATGCCCGCACCCAAGGCGGCACCCAAGCCTGCCCCGAAGGCTGCCCCGAAGCCGAGGCCCGCACCAGAGCCCGCGGGCACCGACAAGGGGCTGCTCGGTGCCCTTGCTATGGTGTTCGGTATGAAGGACAACGCGGCTGAGTACGAGTTGGCACTTCTGGGCCACGCGGCCAAGAAGTACAGCAAGGAGTTCAAGTCTGCTGACGAACTCCCGAGCGAGTACATCAAGCAAGTGCTTGATGCTCACAACGTGAAGTACCGGGAAGCGAAGCCCGGCGAGACTCAAGACATCTTCGGAGGTAATGACTGATGGCATTTGAGCAGAAGGACAACAGCGGTAGCCTCTTCCGCGAGGCTGAGAAGAAGAGTGAGCGTTCCCCCGACTACACGGGGAAGGCGATGATCGATGGCAAGATGAAGCGGATCGCGGGTTGGATCAAGCAGACCAAGTCCGGTGGCAACTTCCTCTCGCTCGCGATCTCGGATCCCCAGCCGAAGCGGGAGGAGGCCCCTGCGGCTCCTCAGAACACCGCCGATGACATTCCGTTCTGAAAAGGAGTTTTTCATGAGTAGTGAATCCAAGTGGCTTTCAATCACCGAGTTTTCTTCCCAACTGGGCCTGTCCCGGCACACTGTCGAGGGGCTGGTCAAGACGGGGAAACTCAAGGTGTTTGACATCAGCCCGGGTCGCAAGCGACCGACATACCGGCTGCCTCCGAGTGAGTTGGAGACGGCCCTCTCCCTGATGCAGGCGAGCATTGGAAGCACGGAGGCATCCAGTGAGACCGAAGTACGAGACGCAGGCTGACCGGGACAACGAAAACCGAGCCATCCCCATGATCGAATCAGTCTTTCATGGGGTGGCTCGGAAGTTGCCCGACAACCACTTTGCGGACTTTTGCATTGTCGATGCCAATGTCAGAGTTTCTGCGTTCGTGGAATTTAAGAAGAGAAGTTTTCGGTGGGGTGACTACCCCACTGTGATGCTTTCTGTTTCAAAGTTTCACAAGTTGATTTCGACCCGCGAGGTGAAGGTCAGATCCTTCTTTGTCGTGGAGGATTCTCAGGGGGAACTCAAGGCTGTGAACCTTCACCGTGCCGATTTGGATTACCGGGTCGAGTACGGTGGGAGAACAGCCAAGACTCGTGACAGTCGTGATATTGAGCCTGTCGTTCACATTTCCGCAGACCAGTTCAGGACCATTGGACATGTCAAACAAAGAGGGGCCTCCACTGAGGAGGACGGGTAGGCATTGGGCTAAGGCAGCGACGAAGGTGACGGGGGGAGACCTGTCAACCTTTGGCAAGACTGTGGGTGAAGTTCACCTTCGCAGGGTTTGGGTTGGGATAGTAAAAGAGAACTGCCCTGACTTGGGGCTGAAAGAGATTGTGAGGCTCGGTGGTCTGGACGTTGCTCACAGCACGGTTCACCAGTTGTGGAGCAAGTGGATCGAGTTTCCGTGGCGTCAACGTCATGGCTGGCTGATGATGGCTGAGGTCGCGGTAGCCTCTGAGCCAGATTGGACCCCAGCCGCTTGGCATCAGGAATTGCACGAGTTGTGCTTGATGTCCATCGACGACAAAGTGAAGCCCACCCCGTGGCACAACCCGGTCGCGAGAATGAGAAGGCCAATCATTGGGGGTGGCAGTGGCACCTACCGATGAAACGAATTGGGACCTGATTAAAGGGTTGTTCCCGAAGTGGGACCCGAACCATCACGAGGCACGCCTGTACCGGAAGGCCCTGAAGTCCCGCCGCTCTGATTTGATGGAGACGGCGATTGAAGATTTCCGCACCTTCCACAAGTACCAGCAGCCCAACCTTGGCGGGATCCTCAAGGAGTACAGCCGTATTCACGGGGATCTCACGAGGGCCACATCGGCTCGCCCCGCCGTGGACGACTTTGACGAGGAGGCTGACGCGGAGGAGGTTCGCCAGTCTCGGGCAAGGATCCTGCTGGATTTGGAACTGATGACCGAGGAATCGATTGCCTCTGTCAAGTCTGAGATTTCTTCGGTTGATGCCCTATCGGGTATAATTGAACGCATTAGGGGTCCGATCCAAGGATGGAACGACACCGCAAGGGGGTTGGTATGGGCAAAGGCAGTCGAGATGGGATTGATCGCTGGGAGTTCGTTGTCAACTCAACCCCCAAGCCGCAGCCCAGACCCCGAATGACCAAGCGGGGGCACACCTACAACCCCAAGAATGCCGATTTTTGGAAGATGCATGTCGGGATGGCCGCCAAGGAGGCCATGAAAAACGCCCCGACCCCCCTGACGGGTGCCCTCAAGATCGATATCGAGTTCCGGATGCCTCGCCCTAAGAGGCTCAGGAAGGCTGATGTGGACATCCCCCACACCTCTAGGCCGGATACCGACAATCTGGTGAAGTCAACTCTGGACGCTCTCCAAATGGCTTCTGTGGTCGCTGACGACTCAGTCTTCTACGATCTCAGGGCAGTAAAGTATTACTCGAATCCAGAAGAGTCTTCCCATGCCAAGATCCGCATTATTACGGCTCGAAGCCCGTTGGATGAATAGGATGCGACCAGTCTTCCTAGTTCTGGTGGCGTCTTTGGCTGCATCTGGATGCGGCAAGAAGCGGATTCTGTCTGAGGCGGGGGCAATCACAGCCCTTGCCAATGACAGCAGCGATCTGGCGGTGGAAATCCAACAGACTTCCGCCGACCCGGCGGTGGTCGATCGGGCCTCCCAGATCGTTGACAATCAGGACGAGATTGTGAAACGCGCTCACAGAGTCACGTTGGCAACGGTGGATGTCGAGGACCGTTCTGATGACATATCGGCTTGGTGGGGTGACATGTTCATGGGGACGGTCGAGAATGTGAAGTGGGTCGCGATCGCTGGCGGTTTGGCCGTGATCGCGTTTATCGGGTATCGGGCGAGGGTGTGGACTCTCATCGGGAAGTTCTTGGGCCGGGGGTAGACGTGATCTTGATTATCGTGTTGTGTTGTTGCAGCCCCGCCGATCTCAATCGGGACGGGGCTGTCAATGGCTTGGATTTGGATATCATGCTGTCGCAGTGGGGCGAGTCTGGCTCTGCTGACCTGAACGGGGACGGCGTTGTCTCCTCTGGAGACTTGAAGATGATTCTGGATGATTGGACATGACCTCCAACAGTACGCACGACTGGGCAAAAATAGCATCAATGGCCCAGACCGTCGCTCTCTTGATCACCGTTGCTGGAGTCTTCATGACGGTCGGGGAAATCAAGGCCCAGATCGCCTCCAGTGCTGATTCGATTCGGGAACTGAGGGACGTTTCGAGTGACCTGCTCAAGGCTCAGGTGACAACGACTTCCAATGATGTACAATATCGCGAGATCCTGAACGAACTGCGTCGTCGAGTTGACGCTCTGGAAAGGCAACGTCCATGACAATGCAACTCGGCTTGACAAGAACCGAACTCCGCGAAGAGGTGGGCCGCTTTCTTGGCTATGGCAGGGATTATTTTCTGTACAACCAGTCCGAGAAGGATGATGTCAACGCTTGGATCAGACGCGGCTTGCGTCAGTTCTATTCGCCTCCGCCGCTTCCCGGGGCTGTTAAGTCTCACGAGTGGAACTTCCTGAAGCCGTCGGCAACGATTGCCACGGTTGCCAATCAGGTCGCGTATGCACTGCCCGCGACAACGGGGAGTCTGATTGGTGATCTTGAATTCAGCACCGAGCAAGGCAAGCCTGCTGTTCAGGTTCTCAACGCCCAGCGGTTTGAAGTTGTCAAATCAACTAACCCAACCCGCAAGGGCCGCCCCTTGTACGCCGCCGTTCGCCCCGCGACTGGATCTGACATCACGCCGGACGTTCCGTTTTCTTGGACTATGGATCTCTGGCCGACGCCTGATGCCGTGTACACGCTGAAGTACAACTACGCGGCGATCCAGCAGGACGGCTATGACACAGGAACGATCACGGTCACGGCTGACCAGAACTGCACGATCGCGAACGGTGCTTGGCCCAGTTGGGTTACCAAGGGTTCGGTGATCACGATCAACGGTGTCGAGTACAAGGTTGGATCCAGAGACTCGACTCAATCGGTTGTCATCGTTCTTTGCGGTGGCCCGACGGTTGCCGCTGGAACCTCATTCCTTGTCCAGTCCGACGAGTTGCCGGGTGGCACTCAGCACGCCGAGACGATTCTCGCCTCTTGCCTCGCGATCTGCGAGGCGTATGGCGAGACTCCGTCAAGTCGTTTCCGAGAACTCTTTGTCGAACGCCTTTCGGCCTCGATCGCAATCGACTCTCAAGGGGTGACGGCCCAGAACCTTGGGCAGAACCTCGATCACTCTGACAACCCTTCATCTTTCAATCGGTTCGCGGACTTTGACGTGACCGTTTACGGAAATCCCCCGGGGACGATTTCATGAGCCATGTCGTAGCCAAGCCCAAAACCGCAACCAACGGTGTTGTCGAGTTGATGATCCATCCCTTGGCCGCGGGTGCCCAAGGGGTTCCCCCGGACCAGTTGTTTCGCGTGTCAGTCGCTTCTGCCTCGCTGGGGTTTTCGGTTCAGGTCGCGGATATCACGGCTGACGATGACACCAAGGCGGTTTACACCCATAACCAGATGACTCGTGGGACGTTTCAGGTTCAGGGCTATGCCCTCGGGTCTGACGACATCGGAATCGCCAACCTCCAGAGTACGAACAACGGAAAACTGACGACCACCAACAACACGGTGGGGTCGCCAGTACAGCCGTACGACATCCAGTTCAACTGGGCGAATGGTCGGTATATCCGTGGCATGGCAATCATCGAGCAGATCCAAGTCTCGTATGCAAGGTCGAGTGCGTTCGTTGGCGTTTCGATTGCAGGGCGATTCACCTCGACTGACTTCAGTCAAGAGGCTGTGGTGGGATGATGCCAAACCCCGAAGACGCATTCGACGACGAGAACGCTCCGCCGATTCCGGATCTTCCGGAAGACGGCGAGAGGTCGTTTGATCCGAAGTCTGAGGAGGAGCAGAAGGAGTTCGAGGACAAGCAGGAGGAAGCCCTCCGGATCATCCAAGACTCCGGTGGCAGGGGAGAGTTGAGGGCAAACGGAAGAGAAGAAGCCTTGGCGAGGGGAATCACCCCAAGCCAGAGCAGCACCGGGGGATCTGACCAGTTGCTCGAAGAGATCCGTGCAATCCGTTCCGCAATCGAAGCACTCCTGAACTCTTGAGGACCGAACCTTGTCAAGCATCCAAGTCAAAGGTCCGCTGAATGACGGGACTGTTGCCGTCAAGAATCAAAGCGATCTCACTCGATCTCGCGTCCAGTTGAAGTATTTGATCATCGAGGCAGATGCCTCTGTGGCGGCACTCACGCTAGATCAGGCTTTGACATCCGCACTCACTGCCGCTTCCTCCGACTCTACGGTGACCAAGTACGGCAACGTCGTCCGCCAAGACGCGACCGCACGAAGGCTTGGACCCAAGAAGGTCGAAGTCACGGTTACCTTCGGTCGATCACCCGCACCTCCGAACCCGTCCTCGTCTGCTGGTATCGCGAGTTTCCAAGCACGGTCCGCTCAGGTTCGCGTGTATCGGCTTCCGTACATTGTCAGCAGCAATGCCGCTGCGATTGCAACAGCAAGCGGTCTTCCTAGTGGCGACTTCGCTGACTTCGAGAAGTTGTCTGCGAACGGGCTGCCCCAGAGCGGGATCAACTTGGGTGGCTACCCATTCGATGTGCCCGAGATCGGCGTGAGTCTTCCGGCCAGATTGTCACAGGCTTCGTTCAATGGCCTGATGTACGACTCCGGGGCTAGTACCGGCAGCGAATACAGCGATGCCACCTTCGGCAAAGTCGGGAAGTACAACTCGGCTGAGTTCACTTGGGGTGGAATCAAGTTCGCCGAAAAGACTCTTCGGTTTGACACGGCGGACGCCCAGTGGGTTTCTGAGAACGGCGTGTTCGTTTACTACGTCAACTACCAGTTCACATGGAGACCACGCGGATTCTTCCAGCAGACTCTGATCGCTGGCACGTCGTCAAACGGCCCGAGCAGCAGTGACGCCCGTGGATACCAAGTGACCGCCGATGTTGAGTTCGCGAGGGACACCGTGGACTTCGCGAACCAGTTCCCTCTGAGTTGACATGACTGCACCATTCGGCACCAAGTTCAACCCGTTCTCTTCTTCGTTCAGATCACGACTGAACGAGGTTGGTTCGTACGCAATGGACTGGGGCATGAACGGGGACGACATCAAGAGGCGTGTCGCGGAGAACTTCCCGAACCTTGGCGGTGGAGTGCAGCCGTTCCTTGCCCAGTTGAACGACGCTACCCTCCTGTCAGCCAACCGATGGAAGTACGCTTGGGAGGCGTTTGTCCCGGGGATCGCCGCATCGGCCAAGGGCTCGCCGGGGCAAGGCACGGTGATCTCGGGCCGATTGTCAAGCATGATCAACACCGACCCATATGGGGCTTACGCACTCAACGGTGCTGAAGTGGCAAATGACGCTTCGTCGGCTGAGCAGTCGTACGGTGTCCACACCGGCACCGGCCCCGGCGGCGGAACCGTGACGCTACTTTCGATCGGCAACCTCGCATCGACGGACGCCGCGGAATCCAAGCGTGCTGTCATCGTTCCCATGTTCCGCATGGTCAGCGAAGACTCGACACGAAGTGCCAAGAACTACTGGTTCTCTGCTGCCAACGAAGTGAAGGTGGTGTGCTGATGAGCATGTTGCCTTCATCCTGCTGCTGCGGAAAGTGCTTCTTTGGTATCCGTTCTGCTGATCCGTTAGATCCAAACTTTGATGACTTCGTGGCGTGCGCCCACAGCACCGCCGAGACGCTTGAGTTGAAAATCCCAAGACCGGCCTACAACTCAGGCGTCTCCGAAGTCGGCATAACACAAGACGGATCTTCAGACGTTTGCCCTTGCGTTGGTATCTATAAATTCAGTGCTTCAGCCCCGGCCAGTTCCAAAATTGAAGTTGACTACGAACACTTCCACCAGAGAGACCAAGCAGGTCGGGTCTATACATGGTTTTACGAAACGCCTTTAAATGTATATCCGTCCTGCGAAGATGCCTGCTCCGGGTATGACCAGACTTCTCCGGGGCCAAACGATTTCAACTGCTGCGACGACCCGATTCCATCTAACCAGCAATGCTCTCAAACGCATCGGGTGTTTAGTGCGATAGGGAATATCGAGGCCGCCAGTCGTTTCCAGCAGGACGTTATTACAACCGGGGTGGCTCCCCATTTGTCATCGGAGTTGCATGCCGAGGACTCGGACTTCGGGGAAGACTTTTTCTTCCTGCAAGGGATCTCGAATTCCAGTTCAACCAAAATGTATAAGCATTGGGAATGGAACACGTCTACGAATAGTGTTCAGCAGAAGACAAACCGAACACTGGAGAGGACCATGCTTTGTGTGGTCCACAAAGAAAAGTGGTGGGTTCGTGATTACAACTCTTTGACTTTGCCTGACAGTAAAGGTGGATCTGCAAGTGACCGCGGCGCAGCGAATGTCCGCACTCCGAAGTATTGGTCGTTCGGATGCTCTGGCGTGCCGTTGTTTTCGTGGGAGATAAGGGAACTCAGCAGCCTCACGACGGCCCAGCAGGACGAGGTGTTTGAAGCCGTCGGCAAGGGTGAGTTCATTCCGGAAAACCTTTGTGACATCTTGGAATCCGACGGGATACTTGAGGTAAAGGATTACGGAAGATCGGACGGTAAAATTATCAAGAAGACTCTTCGTGCTGCGGCGCATCCATTAGAAGCAGACGTGACAGAGTATTTCTTTGCTCGCCCCGGGGGTTGGACCTTTGTTTGCCAAGACTTCGCTGCTTCGCCTGCGACAGCAATTTTGAACTGGCCGCAAATCGCTCGCCAGTCACGTTTCAATCCAAGCGGAGACTCCTTCGGGACCAGTGGGTGTTTTACCGGCGCGCCTATCCCGACCAACGGTGGAGTTTCTTGTCTTTCAACCAAGATCGACGGCCCCGTCGGATCAGGGACTTGTGATGTCTGCGGAACTCTTCCGGATGGATGTGATCTGGGCACCGCTTCAGTTTGTGGCGGTGTGACCCCAGAGATATGCCTGCAAGACATGATCGTTGGAAATTGCAAGGGCTGCTGGATTCAGTTCACCCAATATCAAACAGGCACCGGAAACGGTGGCCTTGGTTGCGGAGGCAGTTACGATTCTTATCTGTGTCGGGTCGCTCCTGAAGAGACACAGTGCGATTTCGGATCTCTGCCCGACGAGATGAGTCACCGAATACCTGTCCCCGTTTCCAATGCCTCTAGGCAAACGGGAGCAACCACTACGCTTTGTTGCGATGGCGATGCTTCTTTTTCCAATAACGGAACCAAGTGCCCAGCCAGCACGGTTGATTCGACAGTCCAGTGCGACGATCCAACCGTCTGGGGGCCAAATATCTGATGTCATATATCAACTCAAAGCCAAGGCGACTCGCCTGCAAGACGCAGCGGCCAGACCCTGAACCCGAGTACCCGATGCGTGGGCTCGGTGATCTGGTTGAGAAGGTAACCGCGAAGACGGGCATCAAGGCCGTCGTTGACAAGGTCGCCAAGGTCACGGGCAAGGACTGTGGCTGCGGCAAGCGACGAGACAAACTGAACCAACTGGTTCCGTTCAAGAAGGAAGACGGCAATGAGTAGAGTTCCAACTGACGCTATCGCGAGAGCCGGAATCGCCGCCAAGCGGCGAAGGGACACTCTTGATGGAGTTCTCCCCAGTTCTCTCGACGAGCCCGAGAAGTTTGACAAGATGATTGGCAGTGTCGAAGACGGCGGCCTTGGTCTTGTTGACAATCAGGTGCTTGTCGAAGAGCAGGCTTCCGCTATTGAGTTGAACAGGATTCGTGGTCAGCAGGCTGGGGAGTTGGAGGGCACGCTCGGTTACGGAAACCGCCAGACGCCTGACGCTGTCCAGAGAAGCATTGACAGGAACAAGTCGCAGCAGGATCTCCAGAACGAGAAGCGAAACGAACGTCGCGAAGGCGAGTCGGATCTTGCCTACATGGAGCGGATGGCTGCCCATAACCCGGACGCCAAACTCCAAGGCTTGTTCGAGAGGGAGCGTCAGTACCGCGAAACGAATGCTTTCGAGGATCGAAAGAACGCGCTTGAACAGGTGCTGGACTACGGGTACGGCGGCAACCGTCGCATCGATCCCACGATGCAGAAACTTGCCAGCGAGTTCGTGATGAATTATCCGAACGAGTACAAGGCGATGATGGCGGCACGTCGTGGGGAAACCCCTCTCGCACCGGCACAGTCGCCCGAAGAGCGTGAGGCCGCTCTGGCTGAAGCCCGCAAGGTGATGGAGCAGATCGAAAGTTCAGGGACAGCAGTAGGCCCGAGTGGAAGATCCATCTCGCAGAGCCGCCTTGACCGCTTGAAGTCTACGAACCCGAGCATGCACAAGCGGTTGCTTGACGCTGCTGGCGGGGACGAAGAAAAGGCGGCGGCACTTCATCTCAAGCAGTTGAGGTCTGAGCGTCGGTCTAAGAGTATGGAGAGGTCTGATCAGCAGCGGGCGGTTCGGGCTCAGGCAATCCTTCGCCGACATGGCGGGGACGAGAACCGCCTTGAGCAGGCCCTTGCCAACTACAACCGGAACAACCCTGACGCCCCGATGCGCAGGGAGGAACTCAACCTTCCGAAGCAGGGGGTGTCGGATGTGGTTGCCCGGCCCGGAGATGTGGTCGAGGCTGACAGCCTCTCGTCGTTGAACCCGAGAAAGATTGCCAACGGTGCGGTGATCAGCACCCCGAACGGTGCGTTCGTTTCCCGGCAATTTCCTGACGGCAAGAAGCGTGGCGTCCCTGTCATGCAGGACAGTGTCACGGGCATGTTCTTCGTTGACCCGAACGCCACCAACAAGGACGGGTCTGAGGCTTACCCGGACATGGAGTCGTATAACAGTGCTTTGACTCGGCAGGACCGGGTGAAGTTCCGCAAGGCTCTTCTTAACTCAGGCAACTCCGTGTTTGCCAATGAGCAGCGGAGACTGGACGCAGCCCGCGAGGCTGCGTCGTCGAGTATCCCCGAGATCCGCAAGGCTGGAATGGAAGAGGTTGCCAACCTTGAGGCCGAGTTGCACTATCGGTACGTCACCGAGCAGGCGGACATGACTGGCTTGTCAACGGGCCAGCGAATGATCGAGGATCTGCCCGAGGCTGGATCGCGAGGACGAACCAGCAAGGCTCCGTCTGTCGCCGACGTTCGAGAAGGAGTCCAAGAGAGGCTGGCTGACAAGAGAAATCTTCGACCCGGGAAGATATACGAAGGCTTTGACAAGTTGACCCCCACTGAACAGCAGATGGTGATTTACAACGAGATGCTGGAAGGGGCACAACTGTTTGACCCGACTGGTCAGAACACACCGTTCACGCCTCCATCTGCTGGGGCAGCGTCCCCTAGCGAAGCCCCCACCGAAGGGTCGGGGGCAGAGCCGCCGGAGCCGGTTGATATTTCTCAGGCTGGCACAACGAATGTCGAGGTCGCTGATAGCGCAGATGGATTAGGGGACGCTTTTGCGAGCCAGCACGCAGGCGATATAGAACGGTTGGAATTCGCGATTGCTGACGGGGACTTCGATCCCGAGTCTGGCGGATATGCGGCTTATCTTCAGTTCTTTAAGGGCCGGTATGCTGGCACAGAAGAGGTGGCCGAAGCGGCGTTCAAGGGGTGGTGGGAGAGTACCTACGAAGACATTCCATACCTCCCAGAGGTTGAGGTTAAAGAAATTCCCCCGAGACCTGATGAAAAAGCAACTAACGCCTTCGTGGCTGGAATGGGTTCTCTGTGATTGAAGACAACCAGATCGGTATGGACAACGAGGGCATGTACGAAGAGGCCGAGCCGCCTGCTGCTCCGACTCCTCCTCGGAAAATTCGTCTTGATCCGGATGCCCTCGCGTCTCAATTCAGTTCTTCCATTAGGGCAAATGCGTCCGAGATCGCGGCGGACAATGAGTACGAGCAAGCCGGGTTCTTCGGCAAGGTCGGCATCGGCATCTCCGACTACTGGGGGCGAACCACCGAGATGCTCGGAGAGGGCATGCGGTTTAGTTACGACGTTCTGCCTGCCATCTATGCCGAGAGCGCGATTGATTTGTATGAGGAGTTCACCGGCATCGAGGGTCTGGTGCCCGCGAATATCCGCCAAGAGATAATTGACACCGCCCTCAACGCCGAAGGCTTCAAGAGCATGGCGCAGGTTGGCAGGGATAAGGGGCTTGTCAAGCAGACGGTTGAACCGTCAGCCTTTAGGGACTCCTACCTCAATCCGGACGCCGTCGGTGGCATCGCTTCGTCTGTCGCCCTTGGTGCTGGTGCGATCTTTATTCCGGGGGCTCAGTTTGTCGCCGTTCCCCTGATGGGAACGATGGCGATGGACGCCGTCTTTGGAGAATACGCAGAAGCGATCGCGACAAACCCCGAGATGGAGTACGACTGGAAGGTTGGGGCTGGACTTGGAATGCTCGTCGCACTTGAGATGGTGGGTACCAAGTTTGGAACCATCGACCTGCCGAAGATGATGGCATCGAAGGCTTTCAAGAAGGGCGTCAAGGAGTCTGCGAAGGGCAAGGTCAAGAAGGGGCTTGGCAAGGTGATGCTTGGCGAGTTGGCCGCCGCTGGGTTTGAGGGCTTGGAAGAGTTGACCGAAGAGCAACTCGAAGGTCTTGTCCAACTGATGTACCTGCCGGAACACGAGTCGTTCCGAAAGGCGGTTCTTTCCGGCGAGATGGGGCCTGAGCAGTGGGCCACCGTCGGCAAGATCATGAGTGACAACTTCGAGTGGCGAACGATTCTGCTTGGTGCTATGGGGTACACCGGCAGTAGAAGTGCCGCTGGAATCCAGCAGGCTGCCCAGCGTCGGGACTTTGAGAATCAGTTGTCAGGCGTCGAGATCACCGAAGAGGCTATCGCCGAGATCAAGGCTCCGCCCGCTGCCCCCGAGCCCATTGGCGAGAGTGCCGAGGAGGTCTCGCCGGATGACGTTGGCCCGGCAGAGACTCCTCCGAGCATCAAGGATCTCACTGACGACGAGATGGGGGCACTTGCGACCCGTCTTGTCGAAGCGAACCCAGAGGGCGTAGCGAGGCTTCTGCGGACCTCCAAGGGGAGGGACCGCAAGAGCGGCAGGCAGTTGGCTCTTTGGGAAGGCATTCTCCCCCCTGATGTTGTTACGAATCAGGCAACTCGACAGCGTTTGTTCGATGCGATCAAGGCTGCCGAGGCAGCCAAGGGCGCGGCCCCGGGGCCGGAGGCTCCTATTGGAGAGCCCGAGGCTCCGGAGGCCGCGGCCCCCGAAGCCAGAAGTCTTGAAGCAATGCGGGCGAGAAGGCGTGAGATCCGGGAGTCACTCGGTCTTACCCCAGATCCGGAAGGCTCCGGTCTTCTCGACATCGAAGCCTTGGAAGCCGCTCCTGAAGAACTCAGGAATGAGTTGTTTCAACTAGACGACGATATTGATGCTGCGGAGTTCGCAGAAGGCACCGCAGAAATGGATCGGGAGGCCGAAGCCCCCGAAGCCGAAGCGTCCGAAGCCGGGATCGATGAACTTTCGATGGAGCGTATGTCCATCCTCGAAGACATCGAGCGTCGGGAGCAGGAACTGGGGGACGTTGATCCCACTACTGACGACGAGTACATGTCCCTCCAGCAGGAGTTGGCCCGGGTTGACAGGGAACTCGCTGCCGGGGAATCGGCTGACACCGAGTTTTCCACGGACGTTCCGGCTAGTCAGGGTCCGATTCAGTCTTCGGATCTTGACGTGCAGTCGGGGACCCAGATGGGGTCGATGCCCGGCGGTGTAGCGGTGTCGAAGTCCAACGGCAAGCGGTACTACGTCAAGCGGTACGAGAACCAAGAGCAGGTCCGCAACGAGAAGGTTGCGAACGCTTTCTACCAAGCGGCTGGGGTTCGGGTTCCGGAAGTCACTTACGTCGTCGAGAACGGCCAGATCGTTGGCGTTGCCTCTGTGATGATTGACGGCCTGACCGAGGGTGGCAACCCCCGCGGTGCTGGTGCTGGGTTCATCATGGACTCTTGGCTCGCGAACTGGGACGTGGTCGGGATGGACGGAGACAACCTCCTGACCGACTCCGACGGCAACGCTGTCCGGGTAGACCAAGGCGGCGCGTTGACAACGCGGGCTCAAGGCGAGCCGAAGGGGTCCCGGTTTGGCAATGAGGTGACCGAGACGACGAAACTTCGAGAGAAGAACGAGGTCTTCTCTCGTGTGTCTCCCGCGGATATGAGGAACGGGCTTGATTCGCTTGAGTCAATCAGCGAGTCAGACATTGCCCGGATCGTTCGAGAGAACAGCACGGGTGACACTGAAGCCGACAACCAGTTGATCAAGACCCTGATCGCTAGGCGAAGCGACCTCTTGTCAAAGAGGGCCGAGTTGGTCGATCAGTCAGAGGTTGAATTCTCTGAAGACACGGAAGCACTTGAGGCTGACGCAGAACTTGCTGCCATCAATGTTGACGGCAGGGAGTTCGAGCGTCTCACCGACGAGGATGTCTCGGAACAAGAGCGTCAGTTGGCAGAACGGGTTCGGGCCAAGACCGGAAAGACGGTGAAGTTTGTCCGGCAAATCTCTGGGCCGACGACAAATGGCTGGTTCTTGCAGTCCAGCCCAGACACTCTGACGATTGTCAGTCGCGAGTACGACTCGGCAGCGATCGCCAAGAAGATCGGCAAGGACGCTGTCTCGGCTCTCGAAAAGAAGTTGGCACAGGTCGAGCGGGCGATCAAGAGGGGTGGGTCCACCACTACCACGGAGACTGACTCGAAGGGCAAGACGACCAAGAAGGTCACTCCGGCAAAGAGCAAACTGAAGAAGCAGCGGGCGAAGATCAAGGCTGAGATCAAGCGTCGGAAGAAGGTCACCGAGAAGACTGTCAATCAGGCTTACGAGGACATGCTTCTTCAGACGGTGATCCACGAGAACTATCACTCGATTGATCCGACATCCACGACCTCTGAAGAAGACGAGCGTCTCCGTGGTATGACGCACAAGATTCTCATCAGTGCGTTGAACAACGGCGGGATGTCTCGCCGCCTTGGCATGCCGATCACCACCTACAGGCGTGAGATCGAGGCTGCCAAGACTGATGAGGAAGTCCGCGCGGCAGAGAACAAGTTGAACCGAGAGTTGCGTGCAGAGGCTGTGTCCGACATGGCCGTCCTCCAGTTGTCTGGGGTCACCGAGGCGTTCTACGACCGCGGGTTCATGACGAGGGTGCGCTCGAGAATTCGCAAGTTGTCAAAGGCGTTCGGGTCCAGCAAGGATTCTCAAACCCTGAACCGGATCATGCTTAACACCGACGCAGGAAACTTCCGGGTTGGAAGTTACTCCGGTGCTATGTCCACGAGAGCGATTGTCAACTCGTCGATCGAAGAACTGTACGGCATTGCCGATGTCGCACCGATGACCCGAAGGTCGTCCCTTCCCTCGACCGGCGGCGATAGGCCGGGGATGATGAGGCCGATGGAGTTCTCTGCCGATCTGGATAACGCGCTGCCTTACAAAACGGTCGAAGGTGGCACATACGAATTCGATGCGGGATCGGGCGTCAAGATCAGGGTAAACATTGGAAGGAGCCAAGCGGGTGCGGGGCTTTCGTTCAGTGCCAAGTTCCGTTCCAAACCGATGGCTGTAGGGGAGGATGAACGGCAGACTCACGATTTCACAATGGCAACCGCGAGGCTCTCGACGAGTTCTGCCAATCGCCGCAGGCGGCGAGAGATGCGATCGAGGGGGGCTGGGTCGCTGGGCGAAAACATTTCGACTTACGATATGGTCGATTCGGGTATGAACCCCGGAATACTGCTCGCCACAGTTGCCAAGATTGCCACGGATCATGTTCTAAAGTACGAAATCAGGTCTCTGAGTTTTACATCGGCGTCATCGAGCGACCGATACCTGCTTGGGGTTACTCCAGAAGTGTCCGCCACGCTGGACATGATGTCCATGTTGCAGGGTGCGAAAGACCCCGCCTCTACAGACCCCCTCACGTCTGGCGAGACTGTCAACCTTATGAGGGGCAACGAAGAAGGCGTATCCCCTAACGAAGTCTTGCTCGGTGGTATTGGCCGCGGCGTGAGTACCCCATCCATCGGCCTTCAAACCACATTCATCAAGGAACTGTATTCCGGCGGCAAAGAAAAGGGCACATCAAGAGGTTCTGTCTACTCAAGGATTGCCAGAAGAATTGCTGAAGCACTTGACTACGACGTTAACGAAGACGGCCCCGCGGCAAAGAAAAAGGAACTGAGAAAGAAGAAGAGAGACCTCCAAGCAAGGCTCAGAGAACTGACAAATGACGACGAGGTTATGGAAGGCGACCCCGCGGCAGAAGAGGAGGCACTGAGAAAGAGGAAGGGAGAACTCGAAGCGAGGCTCGAAAGACTGGCACCGCCAAAGAAGGTTGCTCCGAGCAAGATCAGGGAAATCAAAAACGAAATTGCTGCCATTGACCTAGCAATCGAACAGGGGGGGTCTGGTTCTTTGGGGGTTGCAATCAAGAGAAGAGAAATCGAAGAAGAAATTTCTTCTATTGAAATACAAATCCAACGGGCGGGGCGTGGTTCTTCTGAGTTCACGATCAGAAAACGCAGAACGGAAGCAGAGAAAGCGGAAGAAGAAAGGCTTGCACGGGAGCAAGCCGAGCGAATGGCACGGCGAGATAGAGAGCGTGAAGCGAGGGAAGCCGAGCAGAGGGCGATGCCGACTGGCGTTGCAAATGATCTCGTCAGGTACGCCGGTCGTTACAACATCGCCGCGCTCAGGGCCGCGAACCGAGAGATCAAGCGTCGGTCCGCCGCTGTCATTGTTGGCTCCTTCAACCTATACGACAGTCAGGGCTCGCTTTCCTTGATGAGAATTACTCATCGGGAGTTGATGAGGGATTTTGAAGGCAGTGCGGAAGAACGAGCGGCTCGGGAAGAGTCACACAAAGCGGCATATCAGAACCTTGAGTCAGAACTGCGAAACCAACTTCAGGACGACGCCGCGGCAATCAGGTCACTTGCGGAAGCCTACTACCTGTTTGATGGGGATCCACTCGGTCCCGAAGGACGCAGCGGAGCGAACCGCCTTCAAGACAAGATTGCCAAAATCGCTATAGGGCAGTTGAGCATTCAGGCCCAGCGGGACGAAGACACAGCGGAAGTAGTTCTGTCGGTTATGGACGAAAGATCGTTCAATAGGCAGATGGAAAGGGCGGGCCTCGACGAACAAGTCGAACGCGATTTGAATCGGGCTCTATCGTTCAGAGGTCCTCAAGGAATAAATCGATTCCTTCGTAATGCGCTCAGACAATTCGACGCCATCGCCTCACAGGAGGCAGACAATTTATTCGCTCTTGATCGGTTGTTCGAGATGACTTTCGCACAACTGGGAATTGTGATGCCGCCCCAGTCTCTGGACTTGGACACTGATCGGAGGCTCATCGATGCGATGGCAAGGGCTGCGGTACAGGAAGGGCTTGTAGAACTTCGCGAGGATGCGATCGACCTTGTCTCTGCGGGAAGAGAATTGGCAGGGCTTCATGAGATTGACATGGATGCCCGAAGGTCAACAGAGGCTGTCTCCATGCCGCCGCGGCAACCCGGCGAGTACATCGATCCGTTTATCGAAGAAATTCTTAGCGAACCTAACGCTGGAAGTGTTGATTTCTCTCAAGATGTAGCCCCGATCCTTCGGCCTGAGCATCTCGGTGATGCGGTGATGTCAGAGATCATTGGAGAAGTGCCGTACATCGATGCGATCAGGACAATCCAGAACCCTACCCGGGAGAACATCCTCGAACTCTTTGCGATGCGTAGAGCGTTCGGGTCGAAGGGTCTTGCCAAGGGGCAGACTGAGTGGGCCAAGGTTCCCGAGGAAGAAGTTCGGTCCGCGATTGGTCAGTTGGGGATTGAACCCAGCGACGAAGTTGTCAAGTACATCTCTGACTTCTACTACGAGTTCGTCGGTATGGGCCAGTCGGTAGAACTTGCCCTCGACAAGGACGAGCAGTTCAGCAGCCGGGGCAAGGTCGAGAGGGCAATGGCCGAGTTGTTCGACAGGAACCCATCGCCAACCGCGGCGGAGTTGTCAGAAATCGAAGGGGCTCCGAAGGTCGGGACCGGCGTTGTTAAGACGGGCCTGAAGGGGAACCTATCCCCCCGCAGGGTTAAGACGTTCATTGACAATGCAATGTCCACCGTCGCAAAGGCGGACGGTTCCGTCGCCACGACTGAGGACATTGAACAGATCGAGTCTTTGCTGGAGAGCAATGACGTTGTCATATACGTCGGGGAAGGAACTCCGACTATCCACGCCAAGCGTGAGTGGCTCAACCGATTCCGCAAGCCTGTTGACTACGCAAAGATCAAGGCCATGACGATCGAAGCGATGAAGGCGGGTTACCACAACTGGTACCGAGAGTTCGGCGAGTTCTTCTACGGGATTGGCGGGCCTGATCTTGTCAACGAGGCAGCGATGGTGTTCGGGGTTACGTCATCACAGAGCCCCGTCGAGCAGAACATCTCCGACACGCTGCACATCATGCTGCTTGCACGCCAGTACAGGGAGAGCGGCCAGCCTTGGAACGTGAAGTCGTTCGTGGATTGGGCGATGAGTCAGCCGAAGAGGTCTAACCCCAACACTCTGAAGGGGACACTGGGGATGTTTGTCAGCGGCAAGCAGATGACCCAGATCGCCAAGTTCTATATCGACGGCACCCCCGCCGATGGCAAGGGTGCGATTAAGACGAGGACCTACTCCGGGCAGATCGCCGAGGCTGCGTACAACAACTTCTATCCGTGGTCGGTTCAGGACCGGCATCAGGCTGCCCTGTACGGGTTTCTTTCTGGATCGTTCAACGAGGTGAACGGCAAGTTCACCTACGACAAGGTGTTCCCGCTTGACTCGGATTACCGATACGCCCAATACCTAACCATGCGGCTGTCGATGGAGCCCGAACTGCTGGGCAATACTCCCAGCATGATTCAGGCTGGGCAATGGTTCCACACGAAGGCAGGGGAAAGCCCGTACCCGGAACTGGATACCAAGGAAAACAAGGGGATGGTTGCCAACTTCGAGAAGAACCACCCCGAACTGAGGAGCGGAACCTTCCGATCTGCCGAGGTGTTTTCGTCCGAAGAGATCGCCCGGCTCAAGGCGATGCTGGCTGACAAGTCTGTATCCCAAGAGACGGCAGACCTCGGTAGAAATCTTCTGGTCCCCGGCTACACGCACTTCGCTTACGGTGCCGCGCAGATGTCTCAGGGCCAACACATGGCCCGGAAACTTGCCAAGCACATGCGAGAGGGTGGTGCCCGCGTGAACTTGTTTGGCATCCCGTCGATCTCAGCACCCGGCATCAGCCGACAGTTGACGATGGATGAGTCTGCGATGTACGAGTTCTACTCGCAGATTGTCGATACCGCGACCGAGAGCGACGGAAGCATTGGCATTCTGAACAGCATGGGGTTGCCTCACACTCCGATGGTTAGCCTTGCCGGGTCGGTTGACGGCAGGCCATACATCGGTTTTCAGTTCACGCCGCTCGTCGGAAGTATCTCTGACCCCGCCACTGCCTCGCTTGTCGGTGCGTTGATGGGAGTCGGGACGATGCAGCCCCGGATGGCGACCGTCCAGCCGAGCCCTACGGGCACGGCGATGACGGTCCGCGTTTACGTTGGCGATCAATCCAAGATGTCTCAGGAGCAAACCGAGGCTGTCATGTCTCGCATGTCCGCCCTGAAGAGCAACGGGGAAGTGTCCCAGTCAGTGGCCCCTGCCAATGGGTACGTTGAAGTGACCATTGACCCGGGCAGCAAGAAGATCGATGCTGACAATGTGATCAGCCAGTTCAACAAGATTGCAGAGGAGATTCAGAATGAAGAAGGAATCGCGGTCAGGGGCGAAGCCCACCGGACGGAAGTACAAGTCATCGACCAGTCGCAGTACGTCGGCATCATTGAATCGTCTGGTACTGCTGCCTCCGAAGGACCCGATCTACTCTCAAGGGTTCTCGGTGAAGTCGCTGCCCCGGTCGTCGCGATCCTCCAAGCCAACGACTTCAACTTCAACCGACAAGAGTTCGCCGAAGGGCTAGGCATCGATCCGGATGTTGCGTCCGTGATTCCGCAGGTCGAGTTCTCTTCAGACTCTTCGTTCCCTGATGTCGCCGAGCAGCGGGAGGCTCTTGTCAACGAGTCTGGCGGGGTGATCGTCGCGGATCAGCCCGGCGTTCTGGCGGAGTCGGCAGCGAAGGAGGCCAGATGGTGGTCCAGCCTCGAACGCGAAGAGCAAGAGATCATCGCGATGTGGGTCAATGGGCACACGGTGCCGCAGGGCCGGGGCGAATTCACCCCATCTGACCCTGATGTCGCGCACGCATTCGAGCAGTTCGAGATGGCGTTCCCGCACACTGAGGCTTACTCGGCCATTCGTGCGATTGTCACACAGAAGTACGGGTCGTGGCAGGCGGGCCGCGTGTTCGCATCCAACCTGCCTGTGGACATGACCAAGTTCGATGACTATCCCTACGAAGGGGAGGTTGGGGTACCCGAGGCGATCGAGCGTGGATTGCAGAACGGGCTCAGAGACGTTTGGACTACGGGTCCTCGGCCCAAGGCGATGCCTTGGTTCACCGAACTGTTCATTGACAGCGACGGCAGATATCTCGAACCCGAGATTCGATACATCCGAGACGTGGGCACGTTTGGCGTGATCGGCGTTGCCTATAACGGGGACGCTTCCAGTTGGGCGGAAGGGTCGATTGTCAACTACGACGGACAGAACTACGTCATCATCGGAACTCCCGAGGGTCAGGACAACGGAGACAACGCGACGGTCACGACCGCCGACATTATCTCCGCGATCTTTGGAACCCTTGTCGGTCAAGACACGGCGTTGAAGAGACTTCAGGCGACGGCGTTCCCAGAAGGTGCTTCGCAGGATGTCATTGACAGCATGGAGGTCACGGAACTCGGTGCAAAAATCTATGACGTTCCGAGAGGGATCACCAAGAGGCAGCCTTGGCAACTGGGTGAGATCAGGACCAAGGTCGCGAGGGCGATGTACCACGAACTTCGCGGCGTCGAAGACAGCATGGAGAACATGGTCGAAGAGGCCCTTGCCCCGCTGTATCGCAAGTTCCTGTCCGGGATGTCTTCCGCCCCGAGGGTAGAGTCGGCAGTTGCTTACCGTGCCGTCAACTCTATTCTCCCCGAGGCTTTTACTAGGCGATTCTCCGAAGGCGATGTCTTTAGGATCGAAGCCCCGGCGAGCATGACCATCGACGCGAGTGTCGCTGCTGGTTTCAGTGCCACGCAGGGCGGCGGGATGCGGGACGCCTTGGCGCAGGGCCAGATGATCAAGACCCGGGGCGAGCGAAAGGCCCTGACACAGGAGTACCGACAGGTCACCGCTCAAAGCCCAACGATCCAGTTCGTGGTTGACAACGTCAGCACGGCCCGGGCTGTCGGGCTTGGATCTCTTCGCGGCGTCCTGTCCTTGGACAGGGTGATGGATATGACTCGCCGGGTGGGCCTGTCCGAGGCGAGCCCGGATCTCGCGGGGGCGAGGGGCCAAGAGAGCCGAACGCTCGATGTCAATCGAGGAGGGCAATTCGAGGGCATGGTGGTCCCGATGGACAACCCGGACTCGGACCAAAGGCTTGCTATGGCACAGGGTCGCATCTACGACAACTCTGGCCGAAGCAGGTTGGCCGATAGCCTGTCAAAGGATGACTTCGCAACCAAGGAAGAGTTCCTTGCGACTCGCTTCGAGGCGGAGGTGATCTCGTTCACTCAGGCCGTCGATGCTTTGGTGGCCGAGGGCACGGTCACGGCAGAGCAGGCGGCAGAGATCAAGGAGAATGCAACAGACCCGGACAACTTCATCGTTCCGCCGAGCATCGCAGAGCAGGAGGTCCTCGCAATGCCCGGCAGTGCTTACCGGGTCGAGAGGATCGAATCCGATGGCAACCTCGTTGTCCTCACGGAAGTCCGACTGAGCGAAGCGGAGTTGTCAGACACCCCCGTGCTTGCAGAGTTCTCGGAGGATGTCGCAACTGACGACCTGCTTGGATCTGAACCCGAGTCGTTTGACACTGTCCAGTCTGTTCGATTCAGGCAGGGAATGGTGATCAAGGGAAGGCGATACGCACAGGACAGGTTCATTCAATTGGACTACGTCCAGCGAGACCTCGCCGATGCGTTCGGTCAGGAACTTGACATCGAAGAGGACGCCCTCAATCAGTTCCGAAACATCCCGGGCATCTTGAATCACCACGCAGAGCGGTTCAAGGAGAAGCACGCCGAGCCGCTCGCCAGTGATGTCGCGAGGGCTGGCCTGAGCCAGTCGGAGTTCGGCGAGTACGCGGTCGCCATGCACGCGCTCGATGTCAACAAGGATCTCCGGGGCCGCAACGCCGCTGCGTTGGCTGGAGAGATCGACTCCGGAATGACTGACGAGCAGGCGATGGAGGTCATCAACAGGATGATCGGTCGGGCAGCCGCAGGCGAGGTCGATCTCAAGGAGATCGAATTCCTGCGGCGGCGTCTCGTTCAGATGAGCCGGGCCACCATGAGGAAGGCCAAGAACTCTGGCCTGATTACTGAGACTGAATTTGACAGGCTGTCGGAAAGGTTCCCGAACTACGTTCCGATGTGGAACGCATTCGAGGAGGCGACGGACGAAGCCAACTCCGAGCGTGAGCAGTTCGTGGTTCCTGCCAATGTCCTCATGGCTAGGACGGGCCGGACGGCTGGCAGCCTCGCGGGGGACGAGGCGTTCTTTGCTGACAGGATCGCGGCGGTCGCGGACCAGAGGTTCCGCGTTCTCAGGAAGGCCGCTGCCAACGAAGCCCTGAAGCGGCTGCTTCGCCTGACCAACACGGCGAACAACAGCAACATTCTGTCCGTGTTCAAGCCGGGGGTGAAGCGGTTCAGCAACTCCAAGACTGGCGAGATCGGGGTCATGGCGGATGACAGTTGGAAGAGGGATCCGACTGTGTTCACGGTCATGGTCGGCGGCCAGCGGGTGCTGCTGAAGATCAATGACAAGGGTCTCGCCGAGGCGATCAAGAACAAGTCGATGCCGAAGGGAACGGTTCACCAGAAGTTGTTCCAGACCGCATCGCTGTTCACCAGCACATTCCGATTCTTCACGACGCAGTTCGGCAACCCGGACTTCACGGCTGTCAACCCAGTGCGGGATGTCCAGCAAGCGACGGCCTCTGTTGTCGGCGAGAACCCGAGCCTGTCTTCCCAGACCGAGGACGGTTCGTTCAAGAAACTGAGCGTCACGAGGCGACTGAAGATCGTGATGCAAGCGGGGCTGAACATCGCCGTCGCGTTGCCGGTCACGTTCGGTCTTGGCACGGAAGGCATGCGTACCTCTTACGCCAAGTACCGTGCCCTCGGCGGACGCCAAGGGTTCTTCATGGATCAGGATCCAGTGCGGGCTCGTAAGTCTCTGAAGGCGGCAACTTCTGGTGGCACCGTGTCTCGATACGGGCGAGCCAAAGTTGTCAAGGTCGCGAAGAGCCCCGCGTGGCTGTGGGGCAAGGTCAACACGATGTTCGATGACGGCATTCGTTTCGCCGTCTGGCATCGGCTCGTCGCGGAAGGCGTCAACCCCCAGAAGGCGATCGAAACTACCCGGGACTTGACGGTTGACTTCTCCCGGATGGGAACCGGCGGACCGTATGTCAACGCCATGTACGCTTATGCCAACGCAGGCGTGCAGGGTACGACGAAGACGGCGAGGCTGATGAAGAGCAAGGCCGGGGCCTCCGTCGTCGGTGGCTACATCCTCGCCGGGATGATGAGCGAGTTGCTGGGGGACGATGGGGAGGACCGGGATGAGAATGGCATCTCTGACTGGGAAGAGATCCCGCAGTACGAGCGTGATGCCAACATGCACATCAGGATGCCGTTCGGCGACGACGACGACAAGGCGGGGTACATCGCCGTGCCCGTTGCTTACGGACTCGATGTCCCGTTCGTGCTTGGCCGGAGGCTGGTCCGCATGGGCAAGGGCATGGGCATCTTCGGTTCCAACCCGAACGGTCAGGGCACCGATACGGTTGGCGAGGGAGTGCTGGCAGTATTGTCTGCGTCTGTCACACAGTTCGTTCCGACCGGGGCCAACGCTCTGGTCGAACCCGGCGACGACCCCCTCCGAAACACGGTCCACGGTGCCCTTCGCCTCGGCCTCCCTGACATCTTGGATCCAATCGTTGATCTCGGAATGAACAAGGACTGGAGGAACCAGTCGATTTACAATCAGCCGTTCCCGACAGACCCGGCCCCCAACCGATCGAGGATGGGACGCAGGGAAGATCAGGGGTACGAGACCAGCCCCTCGACAGCGTGGGCGAATGATCTTGTCAAGTTGATGAACGACGTGACGGGCGGAAACGAAGTCGTTGCTGGCGGGGTGTCAATCCAGCCCGAGTGGATTACCTACAGCCTTCAGGCGTTGTTCGGCGGGACGTACAAGACCACGGCCCGTGCCATCGACGGGATTGCCAACAGCATCCACAACAACTACCTGCGTGACAATTTCCCGGACGAGCCGGATTTGGTGAAGGAGACCGAGATCAAGGACATCCCGGTTCTCCGTCGCTTCTACACCGAGTCGCCTCGGCCAGATGTCATGCGTCGGAGGTTCTACGATTCGAGGGACGCGGTGTTCCGTTCCGACGCCGAGGTCAGGAAGCAGGAGGAGGCGGGCATGTTCGACGAGGCGGACGCCCAGTACGAACGTGAGTACCCCCTGATCGACGCCGTCGAAATCTACAAGGACGAACGCAAGGTTCGGTCTGCGATCCGGAAGATGGCAAAGGAGATGAAGGCCGACGGTTTCTCGCGTGCCGAGATCATGGTCGAGAAGAAGCGGATGATGGCGGAGGTCGAAGAACTCCAGCGTGAGGCTGTCACCCAAATCATGGAAGACAAGCGTGCCAAGGCAGAAGCGGAATCCAACTAAAGAGATCAAGTGCGGCGAGGACCTCGTCGCATTCATGAATGATCTCGGAATGCTGCACGGCCTGCCGGTGCGGGACGTTGTCGATGCGATTGTCGGAGACTTCTATCTCCGATGGAAGTCTGACAACTCTGCTGCCGATCGGGTTGTCGAGCAGCACATCGAACGAACAGATGCGAGGCCAGCGTTCTGCTACCTCGACGAGCGTGGGTTGACACGGGCCAAGGCCAACCGTGACAATCGATTGAAGAAGGCCGGTATTCATCAACCGTCAGGGCCGGGATCGATCCCGGACTGGCTCAAGTAAGTAGGAGCGTGACATGCCCAAGGTAAATGGCAAGAGTTTTCCGTACACCAAGTCCGGAATGGCAGCAGCGAAGAAGGCCGCCTCGAAGAAGAAGGTGACCAAGAAGCCGATGATGAAGAAGCGAGGCAAGCGATGAAGAAGCGAGGGCTGTACGCGAACATCAACGCGAAGAAGAAGGCTGGCAAGAAGATGCGGAAGAAGGGTGATAAGGGTGCCCCGACTGACAAGGCGTTCCGCGACTCGAAGAAGACGGCGAGAAAGAAGTGACGCCAGCCAGTGAAATGATCTGCCCGCGGTGTGGCAAGGCGTGGAAGGAATGCAAGTGCTGGACTTGCTGAAAGGAATCCGATGGCAAAGAAAGGTGCGATGAAGGGCTGCGGTGTCAAGAACGGATGCAAATCCAAGAAGGGTGGCCTCACCGCGGCGGGCCGGAAGAAGATCAACCGGAAGACCGGATCAAATCTGAAGGCCCCTGTCACGAAGAGCAACCCGACCGGGAAGGATGCGGCGAGGAAGAAATCCTTCTGTGCCCGGTCGCGTGGCTGGACTGGCGAGCGTGGCAAGGCCGCACGCAAACGCTGGAAGTGCTAAACAAAAAGGCCCCCCCACCCGTGAGGGTGAGGGGGCTTTGTCAAACCCGACGAGGGCTTGCCTATGAACTGCTCAGAACGGAACCTCGTCCTCGCGGACGGCCCGTCTGGGGTCGAGGTATTTCCTGCCAAGATACCAGACATCTGACAGCATCTGGTAGGGCAGGTGATCCGCCGCCTCGTTCTTGTAGTTCTCGTAGTCGATCGACTCGGCGTGCTTCTTCATCATCTCCCCGAAGGCAGTCTTGGCGATGAACACGCGGAAGGGATAGTCGGCAGTCTTCGACTCGACGATGTTCTCGTCCTTGAACCCGAAGTTGACAAGGTGCTGCGAACGTCTCGCTCGCACCATCAGGTGCGTGCGTTCTTGCGGTGGGATGAGGCCCTCGGAATCGTACCCGTTGGTGGGGTCGAACTCGACGGCGGAGATGAAAGCGTCTTTGGTGTAAATCCACATAGGCAGGTCCTTTCAGGCTCCCGTGGGAGCAGGTGAGATCAGTCATCCCGTGGGATGAGGGGCAGGAACGGTGCGGCGATGAAGCCGACGAGAATCATGAACGCGAACAGGAGGAGGGATCTCATGCGATGCCCCTCCGCCCGCCGTCAACCCAGACGGGTTCGATGTGAACCATGTGGGCACGCCCGCCGTCGGGCATCGTGATCACTGACACGTCGGGGTTGTCAATCTCCCACGTCAGTGAGTGTCGCTGTCGCTTCCAGAACCCGCACCGCCAGTGCGGGGCCTTCGTCCCGTTGCCCCTGACACTCGAAGGGACGGACGGATCGTACGGCACCTGCTGGACCATCCGCGTCGGCCTGACCAGCCGGATCTGGGTGGACCGATCGGTCCCCTTCTTCTGGCCGAACCGCCGGGCCTTCGTTTCGGTGGGGACGATGTACTCAGGCGAGGACTGCATGATCAGCAGCAGGTTGATCGCCATGTCGAAGTCGCGCACCCCTTGGTCGCACGCCTTGTCTTCGGCGTCCATGTGCCAGATGGTGTTGAGTTGCTCCTTCGTCGTCGCCTCGATCTCTTCGCCGTCGAGTGCGAGGCACAGATAGGTGTCGAGCGAACTGTCTTCGTGCCAACTCTCCATCATGATCACGCGGTGTTCCCCCTCGTGCGAGGGGTGCGGCTGGGTGTAGGGGTCCGGGCCGCCGGGCTTGGGCTTGGTGAGCCTGACCGTCAGTTTCGTCTCGTCGATATCGAAGATATTGACAAGGGTGTGCGTCGGCAAGCCGGGAATGCCGATGGGAAAATTGAACATAATTGACGGATATGTGGTCAGGATGTCCAACCCGCGAACCCCGCGAAGCCGGGACCTCGACGCCGAGTTGACAACATCGAACTCCGGGTAACAGATTCGCCCGCCTCGGTTGAGCCAACGCTGCTGACCAGCGACCTCGTACACGAACCGATTCCGGTCGTCAGACTGCTGCTGCCCGATCGCCGCCGCCGCCATGTTCGCATACCAGTCGGGTCGCTCGAAGTGCAGGCCGCTCGCAGAGAAGCCCAGCCCCCGGTGGATCCTCTTCGAGGACGGAGCATGGCCCTTCGGGGGTCGGGGCAGGGGCATCTCGCACACGCGGATCTCTGCGATCTTCCCCTCATCCTGAACGATCAAGTCAGAAGCACCCGAAGCCCTCGCCGCGAGGAGCGAGTCGAACGTGGTGTTGAGATCGGAATGGTTGTAGACGGTCGTCCTGCTGTGGGCGGATGGCGGGAGCGGGTCCGCGAGATCCTTCAGCACGCTGTTCATGGTGTCAATGTCGGTTCGGTTCATAGGCAACCTCCTGTTCGGGGGTGGTGTTCCACCAGTCGGGGACGCCGTGTCGGCAGCGGTCCCATGATGCGAAGCGAGACTTCTCGGCTCGGTAGTAGTTGCGATAGGCGACGACGGGTGACTCGTCGCGGAACTGGTCGGGCATGGCTTGAGCGAACGGCGTCTTGTTCTGCTGGCCCTTGATCATCTGCCACTGGTCCGCCATCTGGCGGATCGGGATGTCGCAGGCGTGCTGCCTGCCGAAGCGTTCCATGTACTCCTGACAGATCGCTTCGCCGTGCCAAGCGAGCCACTCGAAGTTGTCAATGCAGACGCCAGCCCACACGGTGCAGGGGTGACGGTGGTATCCACCGCGGTAGGGGCGACCGGCCTGTGTCAGCGGCATGTGCATGTCGCTGGCACCGTTGGCACGCAACGCAGATGCGAGCATCTGTGCTGATTCGGTTGCCATTTTCGGGACGTGTTTATCGCACAGCATCGAGGCGGCGCGAACCGGATTGAGATCGAGGACGAAGATGTTCATAGGCAAATCCTCCAAGAGGGGTGAGGGAAACACCCCACCCCCCCGGTGAGGGGGATGGGGTGCGGAGGGGAGAAAGAGATGACTCAGATGACGGATCGGAGGGCGGCGTCCATGCCCGCGGCCATCGTGTCGCCGCGGACCTCGATGATGCTGCCACCGGACTGGACGATGGCCGCCCTGACAACCTCGTCCATGTAGTCGCCGACCTTGACACCGAAGAACGTGGTGCCGGTCGCGGCCATCGACGTAACCATCGCAGCCGCATCATACTCGTTCGAGGTGCCGCCGTCCGACACGACGAAGCAGACGTGACGGTGTCGCGGGAACTGCTGGTCCCACGTCGAAGCCTGAAGCAGGCACGGGAGCATGTTTGTAGACTTCGTAGCGATCGAGACTCGGCCCGACGATGCGTTGAGTCGAGTTCCGGGACGCTTGAGTACGGACGAGAACGAATTGAATTCGCAGATGCCGGTCGGGATGCCGATCGACTCGCAAGCGTCAGCGATCATGTACGAGGCCCACGAGGCGTCCTCATGCTCGCCATCCATCGAACTGCTGGTGTCGAGCAGGATCGAGACCTGCGTCTGGACGGCATTGTCAACCCTGCGGCGGTTGAACGCTCGGACCGAAAGGCCGGACGCCACCCCGCCGAGTCGCCGCTGGTCGATGCGGTGGCCCGACTCCTTCGGGGCGGACCAGTTGACCTTGTCGTCACACCGGAGTGCGACCCGAATGCCGTTGACAATTCGCATGGCATCCTGATGCAGTCGGGTGTAGTCGGTGCCCATCTTGGGGCCAGCGGAACCGACACCCTTGGGCAGGGGCTTCGGCATCGTGGTCGATGCGGAATTGACACGGACCACCTCGACGACCGTCGGATGGCTGATGTCCGGCTCCAAGGCTTCCGCCTCGTCGGCGTAGGTGCTGGGCAGTCTGCTGGGCATGTCAACGAATCGGTCGGGGTGGTCGTCTGCCGATCCGCCGTCGCCGTCGTCGCCGGGCTGGCCGCCGGGCTGGCCGCCGGGCTGGCCGTCGGGCTGGCCGTCGGGCTGGTCGTCGGGCTGGCCGTCGGGCTGGTCGTCGAGATCACCCGCCTCGCGGCTGGGGCCGCCGGGCTGGTCGCCGTCGTCGCCGGGCTGGTCGTCACCCGGCTGGTCGCCGTCAGGCTGGCCGGGCTGCTCGCCGTCGCCGGGCTGGTCGGGCTGGTCGGGCTGGTCGCTCGCGAGGTGAGCGGACAAGCGGGTCATGAATTCGAAGGCGGTGCGGATGGCGTCGTCGGCAGACTTCTTGCCGTGACGGATGCCGCTCCTGAAATTCTCCAACCACCCGAGACTCATCGACTCGACGATCGGGCGACCCTGCGGCAGGTAGTCGATGCCGTCGAGCCCGGTCTGGAGGTACCAGAGGAGGGCGTGGGCGACCTGAACGTGGAGCGGCAGGTCGGGCATCTCGCGGTTGTTCTTGTCGCGGGCACGCTCACTGATGAGGTTGAGCGGTCCAGCGGCACCGGCGTTGGTGAGGATCGCCTTCGCCTCGATGCGGGCATCCTCGGTCGCGTTGTAGAAATCCATGAGCCACTCGCCCTGCATGCCGGGCAACTTCTGAGCGTCGGTGCCCAGTTGCTTGAGCAGCACATGCTGGTCGTATCCGAGCGACTCGTAGCGGATGTGGGCCGATTCGTGGATGAAATACCCACGGAGAACTTCGAGATCGGCGGGGGTCATGTTGCGGGCGATGCCGGGCACCCAGACGGTGTGCCCGTCGGTCATCGGGTGCCCGCATGCGACCCGGATGTTGCCGTCGCGTCCGAACATCTGCGAGGCGGTGGTGAGAATGTCTGCGGTCATGTTCACGGTAGTGGGGGGGTTCTGGTTCATAGGCAAATCCTCCGAAGGATGGGGTGAGAACGGGTGAGACTGTGCAAGATACCACAGGATCCCGGGGGGGTCAACCCCCCCGGGGATGATCATCGGCTGATCACCAGCCGAACTTCAACTTCGTGATCTCCCGCATGGCAGGGCGATCGTGTTCGGGCATGCTGGCGAGGACACGCCAGCACCACGAGAACTGAACGTCTTCGCCGCGACCGCAGCCCCGGGCGAAGGCGAGCAACTGACGCAGAACGATGGGCTGCGACACGCTGGCACCCTCGGTGCGGGTGTCCTTCGCGGCCTCGACCGCAGCCTTGGCATCGTCGGGCGAGCAGCCCGCCGCGACGAGGACCTTGATCTCCGCGGCCTTGGGCAGGTACGTCACGGTGAACGTCGCGTTCCACCGCGACGTGAACGCCGTGTCGGACACCTTGGCGGCCTGATGCCGACCCGTCATGTCACCCGCACCCGACGTGTTCGCGGTGCAGGTGAACCGCATGTTCGTCGGAACCAGCAGCGTCTCGGACGGGTTGACAACCAACTCGCCACCCTCCAGCACGCCGTGCATGAGACTCTGGACCTCGGCGGGGAGGTGATCCACCTCGTCGAGGACGCAGACCACCAGCACGTCGGGGTGGTCGATCGCCCACCGCACCGCCTTGGTGACGTGACCATCGACCCACTGCATGGATCGATCGGCGGCGATGGTCCGCTCGGCGATCAGGCTGAGGTCGGTGGCACCCTCGCCGCACGGCACGAGGAAGAACTTCGCCCCCGTCAACGCGCAGACTTCGCGAATCCCGCTCGTCTTGCCAACGGACGGAGGCCCGACGAGCCGTACGCTGTCACCGTCGAAAATCGCCTTGGCAACCTGCGCGGCGTTGGCCTTGGCCGTCAGGTCGGTGATCTTCATCTGGGCACGCCACGCCTTGAGATCGTACCCGGGGGTCGGGGTCGGACCGTGGTCGCCCGACACCCGCGGCAGCGTAACGCCCAGCACCTTGCAAGTGTCGCCCTCGTACGTCACCGCGGTGGCGTCAGGGGTGAGCATGTCGGCACGTTTGACAGCCTCGTCCCGGGCGACATGGGCCGCGACCACCGCCTGTTCGAGGTTGTCCATCTCCCGAAGCAGCCGCTCGTTCGCCGCGAGGATCGTGGTGGACTGGGCACCCGTGGCAGCGAGGTCCACGAGTTCCCGATGGGTCATGCCATCGGGGTCGAACACCGTAGGGGTGTCAACCGCCGGGGAAGCCTGCGGCGGGGGAATCTCGCCCGCGGCAACACCGGAACCCCACGTCGATTCCCTCCGGATCTCGTCGGGGATCAACTTGTCCGCAGCGTCGGCCTTGAGCCCGGCACGGGCGTCAGCAGACGACGGCCATTCGGTACCCTCGCGGAGGCCGAGACCGGCCCACGCCTGACGAATCTGCCGCGATCCCGGGGCGTGATCGATGAACACGGAACAACGCCAGCCGGGGACGCACCCGGCGAGTCTCTCACCGATGAGGCCCGCCTCGTTTTCGTCCGAGTGACGGCGGAGGATGTCGGCGAGGATGTTGATGCGGGCACGGACGGCCTCCGCGGCACCCGCGACTTCGTCCGCGATAGCATCGCCGACGGCGTCGGGACCCTGCGTGACGGTGGAACCGATCACGCCGTCGGGTCCGATGTTGACACGTCCAAGGTTCATGGCGGTCGCCATCGTGCAATTGGTGAACTTTCCTCCCATGCTGGGATCGACCGCCGGTCGGCCCCAGCAGTGAATGGTCACGTCGTAGTGGCCGCCCCGACTCGGGTCGGGCTTGACGTTGGTGAAGTAGAGACGCTCCGGCGTGAGCATCGGAATGAATCCGAAGTCGCGATTGAGCCCGATAGTGGGTGATTTCTTGGTCATAGGCAAATCCTCCGAACAGGGTGAGAAGAGTCGAGAATGGGCACGAAGCCCGATGTCAATCTGAGAAGGTACAGGAACCGGGGCGGGTTGTCAACCCATGCCCTCGAAGCCCCACGAATCCGATTGGTGGTCGATCGGCTCGTGCCGGTAGTTATCGACGCGGGCCTGACGTTCGGCCTGCACCATCGCGTGCCACTTCGTCTGGAGGGTCTCCCCGACGATCGAGATGTCGCGGGGCGATTCGACCCCCGTGACATAGTCCAGCACCGCGTCGTACATGATCACGTTGGCGACATGGTTTCCATCGGTCCGGCGATCGCCGAGGTAGGTCGCGAGCAGCCCCGTGGGACGCAGCACGGTGGGGTAGAACGCCGCGAAGGGTCCATCGCCCTCACGGAGACCGAGGTGGCGGTGCTTCCACTGGCCGGGGTTCGATCGGTACGGCTCGAACGATCGCGGGTCGTACTGCGATGCGAGGATGCACCGCATGCCCTCCCACGGTTCGCAGACACTCAGAATGGTCGGGCCGATCGGTTCGTCCTTCGAGTCGCGATTCTTCAGATAGTCGTCGGGCTCGACACCCTTGGGCCACTGGATCGCGAGGCCGCGGCCCGCGTCGATGAATTGCAGCACGTCGGGGTTCAATTCCCTGCCGATCTTCAGCATATCATCGGCCACGCCGTCGGTGGCGAATCCCGACGTTCCGGCGTTGATCGGTGCGGGCGTCATACGGTTGATGGTGTTCAGGTTCATAGGCAGGTCCCTTCGAGCCCCGTAGGGCGGTGTCGGTCAATGGCGGTTGACGGATTGTCAACTTGACGCCGGGGGAATCACCCGGTACCGTCGTCTGCGACGGTACCGGGTGGGGTCGGTTGTCAACCGTTGAGCAGGCGGTGGGAATCAAGGTAGGACTTGATTGAGTCGCGATTGTCCGCGTGCCATCGTTCGGCGGCCAATTCACACAAGTCGCGTGCCACCTGTGCATTCTTCAGCCGGTACCCGTTGTGGCCGGGGTCACCCGATTCGAGTATGTCCATCACGTCGTCATCCGCCCGGTCCGCTGCCAATTGCAGGACGGTGTAGTGGTGGTGGATTTCGGCGTTCGTCATCAATGCGGTGTCGAGGGTCATAGGCGGGTCCCTTCAGGCCGCGATCGCGGCGGGTGTCGATGCCACCGCGACGTTCGCGGTGGGCTGGTCCGGTCAAGGCCCGCCCCCGCCGTCAAGGCGAGGGGGGCCGGTCGTTTGATTCGGTCTTTTAAACCCGACACGGTCGTCGTGGCGAATGAAACAGATGGTCGATCGAGGTTGTCAATGCTCGCGAGACGTTCGCTCAGGGTGTCGGGGGCGGTCCTACCGCCTCATCCGCAGACCGTCCGTGATTGAAGCCCGGGTGCGATCCCGGGCGTACTCTCTCCGATCGAATCGGGGTGTACACACTTCCAGTCGTATGGATGCCGCTCCGCCGGGTCCGGGTGCTAGCCGGTACCGGTTTGCCGTGGCGGGTGGATTCGAGACTCGTCGGGGTCGGCTGGCAGGCCGACCACCCTCGGCCCGGGGGCCGACATTAGGACGTATCCCCGGCTGGCGGGGTGTCTCGATCTCACGCTATGCTCGATCCGAGGATCTCACGGTAGGGTGGAACGCCCCGGTTCGAAGCACCGGGGGGCTTGCATGATTCGGCATGCATGAATCTGCGTCGTAAGGTCGCGGGGGCGGCGGTGCCGTGACTCCCCTCGCTTCCAGAACCGCCGGGGGTCTCCCGATCAATTCGCAGTCATCCGTCCGCAGGATCCGATCCGAGGTGATGCCCGTCCGGTGCGGCTGAATTGTCAAGGAACGTGGCGGGCTGGCCGCCGGTTGTCATTTCGACTCGCTGAGTATGACGACCGATTCGTGGGTCGTCAACAGTATACTTGCCAATTCGTTGACAATCGTATGGAATTGGGGTCGTAAGTACCGCGTTGTCAAGGGTTTACAGCCTGTCAAATTTTTCTGGATTCCCGGGGAATGGGGTAGAATGCCGGGCGTTCGATACCTGAATCGGGGGCCGATGGCATGATCGTGATTGACGGAATGGGCGGGTTGGTCGGATGGACCGTGGTTCGAGGGGTGCGGGTCGCGGTGTACTCAGCAGACCGGGCGAAGATCGATCTCGAACAGCGCGAGGGGCTGACGTATCGGGAGGCCGAGACGCTGCTGGATGCCGCCGAGGCCGGGCTGGATGAGGCCGTGGATGCAGGCGATATCGAGGCCGCCCCGATCATCGTCCGATCCGCAGACGAGGCTGATATCGAGGCCATGATCGAACGGGAGCCCGACGATGGATGAGCGTATCGATTCGGTACGAGTCGCCGGGCTCGATATCCCGCTCGTGTTCGTCGCCGGGCTCGACTCGTTCGGCATGTTCGAGGACGACCCGGCTAGGATCTCGATCCGGTCCGGGATGCCGTCGCCAGTCGCCGCCTCGACTGTACTGCACGAGGTCCTGCATGCCGTCTCAGATGCGTACGGGCTGCGTCTCTCAGAGGCCAGCATCCGGTCGATCGAGGCCGGGCTAGTGTCGGCTGCTCGACACGATCCGGAGGGGATGAGGCGGTGGGTCGATGCCCTGCTCGAACGCTAGGGGTAGGGGGGGGTGGTGCGGCATGTACAGGATGTGGGGGGGGCTAGCCTCCGGCTGGGGTTCAGCGGCCCCCGGGGCGGGGCGATTGAGCCGCGACCCCCGGGGGGCCGTTGAACTCAATGATATCTCTCCAATTCACTGGCTATTTTGATTCGGTGACTGTATCCTCCTCCTCAACCTCAACAAGCCCTCCCCCCCGAGACGGTTGCCTTCCCCCTCCAAGGCAGCCGTTTCTTTTTTCCACAAGATTGAATTGATCTTGCGTTGGGCTCGTTCGTGTGTTACCACTCCTCAACAACCAATTTGCGTGCGCCCCCCCGGAGGGTCATATCAGGGTGCCTCATTGCGAGGGTTTCGGGAATTCACGCGGTTGGATCATGTGGCGGTTAGACAGGGTGCCTTCAAACCCTCGCTGAACGGATCGTTTCTGTTCGATGGGGATGGTACGTTTTCAAAAAACCGCGTTTCGCTAGGAGGACCGATGGGCTTTTTGGATTCGATCATCACGGACTGGGGCGATAAGTCAGCAACTCCGTTGTTTAGGCTGAGGCTTGAGAAGGCCGCGAAGAACTGGGTTATCCAGAAATCAGCCGTCGTCAACGCCTCTCTCGCTAAGGGCGAGATCGGCTTGACCGAGGCGGCTCATCAGATAGAGCATCTGAATGTGATTGCTCGTTCTAAGGTTTCACATGCCCTTCAAGGACGCCCCAAGAACGCCGCTGATAAAGCGGCGTCTTCTGGGCGTCTTCCGGTGGACAAGCCTAAAGAAAGCCAATAACTTGTCACCACGGACGTTCATATTTCATGGGCTTGAAATGAGCCGGGGATTCTGCCGATGAACCCTGCCCGGACGGTAGCGAGGAACGAATGGTATGACGCTCTGAAGGAGCGTGACCGGACGCTGTGGCTCGCCTGTAAATCCCGGGAACGTGAGATTGCCGAAGAGCAGCGATCCCTTCCGACGAAGGAACGCCTGACCGCTGGTCAGAAAGCGGACATCATTGACGCGATGTCTGGGATCAAGGAAGACACCGGGTACTTCAAACGTATGGAAGATGTCCAGCGAGACATTGTCCGGAAGCGTGGGGAGTCCCGGAAGCGAAACGCCGCCGCGAAGAAGGCGGAGAAGTCCGAGCCCCAGAGGTCTGTTCCTCCGCTAATGGTCGGCGAGGGAACGGGTGAGAAGTCCCCCGAGGGTGAACTACCACCTTCGGGGGATCTCGGGGTCGTTGGCAATCCGACGGACATCCTCTGGGCGGTTGAGTATCTGGGGTCAGAAACGACCACTAGGGAAGACGCCCCATCCGGGACTGCTTGGACACTTCTGTGTGCTGGGCGAAAATCTCCTGACACGCTGCTCCGTATTTATCAGGGCGTCTGCGTGCCAAGCAAGAAAGAACTTGAGGATGCCGCCGATGAGACTGATGCGTATGACCATCTGGACGATGTCCTCAAGAGAGTGATCGAGATTGCGGAGGGTGCCGTTGGCTGAACTCCGCCACATTCCGCCAAGTGAACCGGGTCCCAACGCCAAGTATCGAAGAGCCCTTCTCGCCGAGGCGAAGGGTGACCCGAAGTTTCAGGCGTGCCTGAAAGAACTGTGTCGCACAGACGTTTCATTCTGGGTGAGTACGTTCTGCATGACGTACGACCCAAGGCTCAAGTGTCCTACAACCCCGTTCGCGTTGTATGACTTCCAGAAAATGGCTTGTCAACGAATCGAGGAGGCCGCAAATGACGGAGAAGACATCTGTATCGCGAAGAGCCGTGACGTGGGTGCATCTTGGCTATGCCTTGCTGCTCTCCTGCATCGCTGGCTGTTTCGGCCAGATCAAGCGATTCTGCTCGTATCTCGAAACGAGTCTTACGTCGATGGCAGAGGGAATCCGAAATCGCTCTTCTGGAAGTTAGACGCGATGCTCGGGCATCTTCCGATCTGGATGCTGCCTCGCTACGACCGCAAGAAACTCAGCCTCAAG
>JGI24003J15210_10000079_pt1 | contig 36702 bp, 35 predicted proteins | sample LinPmetageLP28_FD_15210 | JGI IMG/M metagenome (IMG submission 15210)
AAAACATCAAACAATATGATGACAACCTGGCCAGTTACTCGAATGATGATGATCGCAAGAAATGGATCCCGGATGGTTTACGCCATACCGGTATATCTTACCAGTTGGTGGCGTCCGGATCCGACTACCTTCATACGGCCGAGTGGTCCGGTAATTCTGAATCGATGATCAAAGAACATTACAAGGCCCTTATTAAAGGATCCACCGAGATGACCCCAAAAGAAGAGGTCCGGGGCTTTTATTGCGTTATACCTCAACGATAATGTAACCAGTAGGCAAAGACCCACAAGATTACAATAAAGGCCATGAGAGATAATAAACTCATGGCCTTTTTTTATACATGGCTTGTTTCATAAGTTTGCGGATATCCGCCAACTTATAAACTAAAATTTTATCGGTCAACTTGTAGGCCGTTAACTTCCCGGCTTGCTCTAGTCGCCGAACTGTTCGTTCTGATATTCGTAACATCTCGGCCACCGTTTGCCGGCGGATATATCCATCATCTATATTCATTTTTTAATCTCCAATTTACTAGGTCCCTTAAATAATTCATGGCCTTTGCCTTGGAAGAGAACTGGCCGATAGGTATGCCATCCCTTACCAGGTACCAGGATCCACCGGCCGAGTTGTCGTAATGCACTCTGATCATTCCCAGTGGCCGTCCCTATACTCATCCATAATCTTTTGAAATTTCCTCCGAAATGATTTTAATGCACCGGCCTCCCATAACCTTACGGATTCCCTGGTGACGCCACAATGTTCTGCAATTTCCTCCAGGGTAAACTCTTCCCCAGGAACTTGCTTGTCCACCATGTCGGCCAGTTTTGCGTCCGCCACCAGGGATCGTATTTTCCCTAATGGACCAATTCCCTGGCCCTTACACCGCCTATCTTTCTTCTTAGATAAGCCGGCCAACAATTGGATAGGATCCGCCTTCGTGGATGATTTTGTTTCCTCGGATACCTTTGATGCCTTGGAACCAAAATTTTTTCTTTCCAATTTGCCGTTCACCCTCCCTCTCCTCACACTGAATCCATCCTTCTCCAAAATTTTTGATCACCAGTTCGCCACCAATATCCGGCACGATTATTATTAAGCCACTCATTTGGTACCATAAGTTTTGTGTCTCGGTGGAAGGTCCGCCCTTCGGCGGATCCTGGGTGGATCCACCTCAATAGTAAGAGGTGGCCGATTTGGCATGGACCGGCCAGTTACCTCGAGGATCGCACAATTTGTTTCTTCATGTTTAGATAAAGATAAAATTGAATCCGGGAACCTGGCAAAGGCACCGGATCCGGAGCCTCGGTCAATGTGATCCTCGTTGCCCATCTTACCTTTCCGGTAATGATGACTTAGGCAAATGGTGGCCCCGGTTTGTTTGCCAATCTTGTTGAGTTCAACCATTAGATTCTTAACGCAACTGGCGGAATTTTCGTCAAACTCACCGGCCTCAAGTAAATAGATTGGATCCAGGATAATCACATCCACATTGCCAATTTTCTCAAGTCGATGCTCCAGGCACTCAGTTAGGCTTTGCATGGTGTAGTTACACATTCTTAAGGACCACAAAAACAAATCATCTGGAGGGGCATCCAGGCCGTTCGCCTGGCTTATTCTCCACAACCGGTCGATAGCATCATCCTTGTGTAACTCCAGGTCGATCATTAGGACCTTACCCTTCTCGGTGGCCAGGTCACAAAAGTTTTGCCCCGAAGCAATAGCGGTGGCCATGGTCGCAAAGAACCAGGACTTTCCCATCTTACTGGGGGCCGTTAACATTACATTATCGCCATGTCGAAAAAGGCCGTCAATTTGTACCTTTCGTTTTATTAACTCATAGGCTTTCGGAAATTGTCCGCCGGATAAAATTGGTGGCAATTGTGGAAGTTTTCCCAGTACATCAAAATTATCACCGACAAGCATCGGTGGCAATGCCGTTAAGGATGGTTCAATATTAATTGGCTCGAGAGCAACATCATCAACCCCAACCAGGTTGGCAACACTACCGGCAAATTTAAAGGCATCATCTTGCATAATAAATAATCCTCTGTTCTTTGCCATTGTCTTCCCGGAAAGCCCAGGGCATACGGACCAACTGGTTGGGACGGAATACGGCCGGATCCGCCCCGAGGCGGATACCCATATTCATAAACTCCTGGATTTTCTCCGGGTCCTGGCCTTCACATTCATACCAGGCATGTAAACTTTTATTCCCGGAGTGAACTACCATTTTTAATGGCAATATTTTTTTCAACCGGGATATTAATCCGGCCTGGAGGTCGAACCGGTATTTGATTCCTTCGGCGTCACTCTCGTAAATAATATATTTATGTACCTGGATGTTTTCCTTTACCCGGCCACCGTCCGGATCCTTGAGAGGGCAAGGGCAAATGTAACGGACCAATTCGTTTCCGGTTGGGTCGATAAAATTGCCCATGCTCATGTTCGAGGTATTTACAATTACACCGGAACTCATTGGTTTATCGGTGAGAAATATGTTTCTACCTGGTCCATATAAATCCATTAGAACCTTGACCATATTATTAGGTTTAGAATCACTTGACGCCTCCAGGGCGTCCAGTGATACCGTGTTCTGATATTCTGCTATAAGTGTCGTATCGATGCCAATTTTTTGTTGCCTGGGTCCATTGTTAACTTTCTCGTCAAAGGCCCACTTGATAGCATTTTCAATTTCACTGCTCTGCAATCCCCGGCGTTTTACTGACTCACTTGCCTGGTACATTATATCCCTGGCCGTCTCGGCCTGGATCCCGGACTCAAACAATACTCGGGCCACCATCAAAATAATTTCATGGTACCCGGCTTTTCCATCAATACCCTGGCGTTCAATTCCCTTCAACCGTTTGGTTAATTCCTCTTTTCCTATTACCGCCATTTGGTCACCCTTCCAGTCCCAAGGACAATCGAAATTATTCTTATGAGGATCATCCCATAGGTTCGCAAGGGCCAGGCATGTATCTGTTTCAATTTCTTCATCGTAACGACTCCAATTTTCCAAGTGCATTATTTATTCCTAACACTGATATGGTTAATGCCTCACCGGCCGGAATGCCGGTGTTATGCATGTACTGTATTTCTCTAGTGATATTTTTTAAATACTTCTGCAACAATGCCAGGTCCCGGCGTTCGCCGGCACCGTCACGGTCCCATATGAAATGTAAGTCAATCACCTTCTTTTCTTCCGAGACCGGGCCACCGGCCGGAAGGACTCCTTGAACCAGGACTCCCATGCCAGTGCCACTTCCCTCGCCTCGTTCCGGCTCAAGAATACCGTCCCCAACTGGGGGAACGGTATTGACCTGGATAACCTCGGCCCGATTGGGGATGCCCCCATCTGCCGGTTGTAATATAATATCTGCCATTTTTCGCCTTTCCTTACTACAACTGCGGTTGCATCAATTTGACTCACGAGGATCGTACTTGTTTCGGATCCGCCACAACTTTGCCACTACACAAAAATTCTTGTAAGCATTCCACATTTCTTCCGGGGTATACACGGCCTTCTCAAATCTTGCCCGGCCGTGATTAACTTCCGTTGTACTTATGAAGGCATTGACTCCATAAACCTCCAGGTTCTCGAGGGCCTCAACGCCCCAGTAGGCACCGGCATAAGCGGACACTTGCTCAATCTGATTATGATACGGTTTTACCTTTTCACCTGGCTTAGTTTTCTTTGACTTCCAGTCCAGTATGAATTTTTTACCGCATGGCGTTTTTGCAATACAGTCGGCCATGCCGGCATACGCCTCACCGAGATTGACCACACAATGTTCCAGGTGTTCTATTGCAAATTCCTTTTCCTGGAAGTACTCCAGGGCCGGGATGACATATGGAGCAAGGTCATCATCTACGGCCTCCGGCCCAACACTTTTCTCCAAGCAAGTTTGAAGAGCATCATGGATCCGAGTACCCAATTCCATAGTACCTTTAGCACGGTCCCAGTCTTGGCCCCGGAGGCGTCTGATGAAACTTGGGCAGTCCTCTTGGGCAATTGCGGGAAATTCATAACTAAGTTTAAGTAATTCGTTTTGTTTCCATTGTTCTAATCCAGGGGATCCTTCAATCTTCTGTTGCTCGGTTACCGAGGCGAATAGTTTATCCTTCCTGGCGGTTCGGAGTGTTGTATTGAACAACACTCCGTCCCGGCTATACCAGTGTCCCATCAGAATGGATCCTTTTGAGTGGACGCCGGAAGTGGATGACGGCGATCACCGTCTAAAGTAATTTTTTCAATTGCCGGAATTTTTGTTTCGGCATCATCGTCAAACACTGGGGCGATGGAGTGAAGATATGCGTACTCAAGTCCCTTCTGACTAGTCTTAGTATTGACCGTGATGTTGAAAACTTTTCCGAGCAATGAGGATGTGTCAAAACCAGGACCAGGTTTTTCACCGAGCATGTTGGTTAAGAATTTAACCAGGTTGGATTTTTCGCCACCGGTTATATTCATATCCCAGGACTGAACGAAAGAAATCTTATCGTCTTTTTGTACTGCAAACAAAAAAGCAATTTTATCTTTTTTGATCATAGTTCCAGGCATTTGACGGTTCTCTTCCTCGAAGTCTGCAACCTCAAGAATATCTACTAATCTTCCGATGAAGTTACCCTTGGGAGCAACGGCGTTAATAATAAACCGCAACAGTCTGAAGTCAGAACCGGACGGCGTGGATGCTTGTAATATAGCCATGTATTTATTGGTTATTATTTTGTAAAAAGTAATCTAAAATTAGGATGGCGTCACATGTCGCCAGTGTCGGTTTAAGGCCCGGGAACCTAAGACATGCATAGTCTCGGAGTCCTCTTTTTCTTTCCGGCCCTTTTAGTTTTGCAATACCTGGTATCGGCCGTTGCCAGGTCTTCGGAGGGATCGGGGCAACCGGTACCGACTGGCCTCGGGCTATGCCCTCAAATAGTCCACAACTTTTACCCAGGGTAAATGATGCTGATGACGGTATAAGTTTACCCACAAATTTGGGAACCCACTCCAATGCCATGGTACGGTCATCATCGTTATACTCATTAAAATGTTCAATGAAATCGGCCAGGTGATTGTTGGTGCATTTCCATGCACCAACAATTTCACCGTTGACCGCAACCGCATAACCGCCCGAACTACCGGGATCAATACCAAATACTACTTTTCTAAATTGCATTAAAAATTGTTGACAATATGTTTTTGCGGTCATAATAAACCACTCGAGTGTTTACTTGATAACGCTTCCAATGAAATTTCTTTTCCCACCGCCTTACCGTTCGGCAAGTGATGTTAAACATTTGTGCCACCTCCCTAGGACTTAAAACTTCCATGTATCGCCTTTCTAATTATCCATCCGATGCTACGATCAAGGTCTACGCTCATCTTGTACAATTTTGTGTACTCAGATTTAGTGAGACTCACCGTAATTCGGTTCGTTAATTTATCTTTGTTTTTCTTTTTTTTGTTATTTTCCATCCGGGTCCATCTCTTATTCACCACATTACACCACCATGCAATAAAATTAATGGTTTTATGTAAATTACATCACACTGCACCACATTGCATCACAACAAAAAAATGAAAATAAAACGATTGTCAATGACTTTTAATCCGGATGCTTATGCGATCCTGGAGAAAGTCAGCAATGAGTTGGGGATTTCTCTAAGCCAGGCAAATGCTATATGCCTTGAGTCACTCAACGAAATTGCAAAGGCAAATGAACTGCCTAAAAAGAAATTAAGCCCGAAGGTTAATTTTATCTACACAATACTAAAAAATTAATTCTTTTCAGTATCTTCAAAATCAATCTCATCAAATATTGATTGAGTCACCTTATCGAAATCACCCTCGGGTGATTCGAGGCCCTTCTGCATTGCCGATGAAAATGCCATAGCATCATTCGCCTCGTCCTCATTTTTTGGTATTAAGATATCTTTGGACTGGGACGGATTTTCCGAGTCGTTTGTATTCTTTTTTGCTTTCATTAAATTTATCTATTGCCTCCGTTTTTGTGTATTGCGTTCCATCCTTTTTTAGAAATCGTGATGGATCCTTTATGGTAGCATTCCATTTCTTCATGCTACGGTCCGCCCGGTGATAGTCAATTATTTTGACGCCGTCTTTTAGTTTTCTCGGTTCCTGGCCGTCCGGGAAAAATATATCCATAGGTTCATCAAATGAAGACTTAAAGGCACCGTCATCACTGGTCCAATTGCTCTTGCCATATAAATCTTTTTCACCGAACCAGGCCACCGCCTGGAGGTCATCCGGATTCTTTCCCATTCGTTTTGCCACTTCAGCAAATACGATTTGGCCCAGGGCAAAGTCTACATTACCAACCGGTCCTTCCGAGGCCGGTTGGATCCGCCATTGCTTTTCACCTTCAAACATTTTACGGCGTAACATTCTACCGGCCCACACATCAATTGTGGCCTGGAGTGTCCGGCCGGTAAGGTTGCCGGCAAAGTTCGGAGTCTTGGGACTCTCGGACATAGTTAACCAGTTCCCGGCGATTACTCGCATAACCTGGCCGGAGTTGGCATTGTATTTTTTTCCGTTTGCTCGGAGTGGAATTAAAAGTTTTCTTACTTGCTTACCATTGTGATCCAACCCCTTAACATACCTGGTTAATAGTTGTCTGTTAAGTTGATCAGAGTTGCGGTAAGTTGCTTCCCGAACAGTACCGTTTTTTAACTTACGCCTGGGCGTCATGGTCTCGGCCCGGGTTGCCATTTTTTTCTTCACCATGAACTCGGCAATAGAACCATTTTTAAAATGGTTATAACCTTCCATGTAAGTCTTTATAAGATTATCGTAACTACCGTTTTTATAGAGTGTCAGTGCCTCCCTGGCTTGTATAAAATTCGTTTCCACCGGAGTCCGGGCCGAGGTGGCTCCGAGGAGTTGTGAAAATATTTCATGGTCAGTACCGAGTGCGGTTGCCAATTTTTTTCTCATGCGAGAATACCAACCGTCTCCGGCCTTGATGGCCGGATCCTCCATCCAGGTAGTTATTTCTTGCTCAACACGGTTGGCCGTTTCATCCAGGGCACCGGACTCCATAATCTCTCGAACCCTTGCTTTTTGTGGTCCACTTAGGACCACATCCATGCCATCAATGTCGTACTGAATTTTAGATGATTTCTGCCCGGCGTAACTTTGCACTACCGGAGAGTTTTGCAAATCATAATCCACTACCTCATATTCCGGATTCATCTTAGGATTACCGTCTGCATCCAGGACCGGGTTGTCATCATCGTCCAGGACCTCTTTCCATTTTGGCTTGCCGGATTTCTTATCGACTGCCTGGGTTACCGGTACGGCCTCGGAATGCCTGGCGTTTGATTGCTCGAGTAACTGCAAGAGTGGATGAGAATCGTCTACGCCTAGCAATGGTGCATCCGGATCGTCCGGCATAAACATTCGTAATTCATTTTGCATTTTTTGAAAATGCTTTACGCCTTCTACGGTGTTTCGCCAGTCGGCCCGAACCTTCGGATCCTGGCCAACTTTAGCCGGGAAAAGGTCCATTGTCTTTCTTGGCAATGAATGAACTTTTTGGTTATAAATAAATGAGCGTATTCCATTCCCTTGGACATTCATGTGATGATCAGAAAAAACAGTATCTTTTCCGGCAACATCTGCATAAGTCTCCCAAAAAGAACTATAATCGTTATTAGCGTAGGCCTCCTTTGTTATCGGTATTTCAATTTCAATTTGGCGGACGATATCATCTCTTGTTGTGGGTTTATGTTTAATTTTAAACCCGGCGTCCTTAAATGCCTGGGACTCGAATTGTTTTACAATTGCATCGTATGTCTGGGTTTCTTTAGTTTTCTTAGACATTTCATCTTTCATTGCATTGCCCACCCATTCGGCCCTTTCACTTTCCTTAAATAGTTTTCCTCTGACCAGGGTATTAAATGTTTCATTCATCATTTTCTCGGTATTTTCTACCATGTTCACTTTAAACCTGGCATCTACAACTATCCTGGCCGGTGTTATATCTGCCTCAACTACCTTCATTGGTTCCAGGCCAAACTTTTTTCCGACTTTGTTAACTCGTTTAACGAGTTCGTTGTCGTAAAACTGACGCATCGGTTGAGCGTCTGTATCCAGGCCGGTGGCCTCTATTTCAAATTTGTCCGGGCCAATATTTTTGGCCCCTCCATCCTTGACAAATTTCTTATAATTACGGCCGTCAATTAACATAGCGAACTCATCTTCAGTCAAGTTCTGCTTGTTTACTTTCTCATCTTTTACGATGACCTCTCCGCCTTTGAGTTCATTGACTTTCCCGGACATAAAATCCTCCAGGTTGCCAAGTGGCTCAAGTGTATCCGGGTCCATTGCTCGTAATGTGTTGAATCCGGCCCTCCGGGTTTCTGTATCAACCCCGGCCCGAGGCGATATAATAACATCTTCACCGGAACCAGTCCTGACGAATATGTCGTTAAGTGTCAGAGTTACATCGTTGTCTCTAACCGGGGTCATCAAAAAATGCTCTTTAAAAAATTCATTATTTCTGACGCCCTTGGCCTTCATCATTCCACGGCCGGCCACTCGCTTTTTATAACCTATCATGTTGTATCGAGTTTTACCTTTGTCATCAACAAAGGTTGTGTACTCGATGCCGTCTATGTGTTCTGACGGTTTCATGGCCTTGTGAATGTCTTCACCCATGAGGATACTGTAACGCTCATGTCCGTCTCTTACGGCGTTGTGAATGCTTCTCTTGATCCCCGGTTCAACCCAATTCTTGTAAGACTCAATTCCAGTAGCGTATTTACCTACCTCTTTGGCGTCCTTTACTTGTTGCAAAACCATTTCTTTCGTCTTGATGGTACTCTGTAAACCTTCAAATTTATCTCTAAATTTAGACCATGTTTGCTCAGAGGCATTATCAAATATATGCGTACTCGGTAAAAATCCATCAGCATAACCATTGCCGTAACTCTTGCCCATTGCCCTCATAAATGCCCGGTCCATTGTTGTGGCGTATGCTCCATGGTTGAGGTCAAATGTATTAATTTGATTACCCATCGGTACGGCCGTTCCTACTTGCGGATGCCGGGCTTTTGTTCCTGGAGTCATGTTGACTATATCCGCCGGGCCGATAACCGGTTTTGCTCCCGGACTATTTTGGTGGACTACCGGTTTCGGTGGCAGTGGAGTGCCATCGTTTTGAGTAAATTGACCATCAAAAGTCATCCTCTCATATGCTTTGTCTATTCCATATTGCAGTTTTTCCGCAACCAGGTCGTTTAACTCTCCAAGTTGAGTAACAGTATCCTCCTCTTTCAATTGATAAAGGTAGTCTAAATCTTCAATTTTTTTCTGATCAATTTTCACTTCAGACTTGTACCCTCGTTTAGGATTTGTGACTGGGTCAAAATTCTCTTTCGGATTGATAGGTTTCCTGGCATTTTGATGAGCGTCACTTTGTAACTCGCCTAAAATATATTCGTTGGATATTTCCATGTTTCCATCTTTATCCCGAATGTAAGTATGGCCTCTTTCGGACCTTTCATGCCAAACAACATTTTCCACATTTGAATGATCGCTATTCCATTTTTCGCCTCTCCAGGTATCATCCGAAAAAGCCTCATAGTGATATTCCAGTTTCGGCATATCACCATCATTTGCGGATGGAAAGAATTCCTTATATCTTTGGCCCTGGTCATGCTTTGATATTTTAGGGCCATGATTTGAAATGGCCTGGAGTAAATCCGCTTTCGTGGCCTTGTCTTTATTATCAAACAAACGGTCCGCAATTTTAGTATGCTTGGCATACCTGGCCAGGCCACCCTTCTCCATCATGTTTTCAAATTGTTTCTTTTGGAATTTCTCGGGCAATTTGTCATACAAAGTATCGAGAATTGGATCCCCCATGCCGTCATTCTTTTCTCGCATGTCAAAATCAACTAACTCAAAGATTTCTTCAGTTGACCTAATGTTTTCTTCGGGCGTCAAACTCATTTCCATTTGATCCGGCATCATCATCCCTTTGTTTTGCTCCGGGAAGATTGACTGAAATTTTCGGCCCTCGAGTTTCATTATGGCCTCGGTCCTGGTCTTGTACCCGGACTCCAGGAAAGGCTTGAAGTCCTCGGATCCTATCTTTTGCCAAAACTTTTTTGCTGATCCCTGGATATCCTTAATCCGTAATTCATTATCTAACGCATGGTTAAGCATGGAGTGAACTACAGAAGTGCCCAGGCCCTTCTTTTGCGTCCCTTTATTGATTCTAATATCAATAAGGGAATCGAAATGGCCTTCGTCAGTTAATGAGGCCACCACATAACCGTCTGAATCTGTTACCGTTTTACCCTGGGCATTCATCTTCTTATAATTTTCCATGTCGAAGATTTGGAACTTTGCCCGGCTAATAGGATCCTTGCTCCGATGAGGTGCCATTCCTTCATGCATTGGCCCAAACAAAATCACTTTGTCATTGTGATAATAATTTAATCCGAGTGGGCCGGGGGCCATTTGAAATGGTTTATTGTCACCAGGATCCGGCATAAATCTAATGTCACTACCTTGCTGACCGGTCACTGATGACATTCGTTTGCTTGGCAACTCTTGTCCAAAAAGTCCGGAGACTTTTCCAAACGCCCGGTCCTTACTTATAAACTTTCTTTCCTTATTTTGGTCACTGATAAGTTTAACTTTATTTGTATCAAAAACCTGGACGATATCATTGGTCTCGTATGCATCGAATCCGGCCTCAACCAGGTCCTCAACGGTGATTTGTTCCATTGGTTTACCAATGGCGTCCAGGTCACTCTGATTGCCTAATCTGAACGGTGTTTTTGCATTAACTGCAACGGTCAATGGTTTTTGTTTTGCGTCTAAAATTTTCTGTTCACTTAATGCCGTTTTTCTATTTTTAAAATATACATGGCCGGGGTATGCTGACCACTGGGATTGATTTCTGATTTCCATATCTCCCCTGGTTCCGATCCCCTCAAGTGTACCGTCATATGTCATGGCATCTGCCCCAATCGGTCCGACATGGTAAAGTTCATCCGCCTTCCACTTGTCACCGGATTTTGTAGCAAACGCCGGTGAACCGTACTCCTCTTCATCTGCAATAAATTTTTGGAAGTACGGTGAATCCTGGCCCATGGTTTCCCATTCTTTTCTTGCTCGTTTTGCAATAGCCTGGTCCTGGTTCTGCAACTCGCTTAACTGGCGTCCTTGCTTCATGGCCCTACGCATTGACGGATCCGGCATTAACATGGCCCCAGGTTCCTGGTGAGTACCTGGGTCCCAACCAAACTCCTGAATGGAATTTCCTTCAGAATATAATTCTTTTGCCTTTATTGACTTACTTAAAACTCGAGTCTGCCCCTGGATATATCTATCACCATGGTCCCTGGCGTACTCTTCAGTAATCGCAACCCAGTCGCCTGGATTAATTTCATCCACAAACTCCGGTACGGCCCGGTAAACCATTACCTCGCCGTCTGGATCACCTTGCATCTTCTTAATGACTGATATGGCCTCCTGGTCAACCCTTGGGTTATCTATATCATTGCCGTAATATCTAAGGCCCTCGGGGCCGTAGATATCCGGGAACGAACCGTTTAAATTGTCTAGTGTATTACCACTTGCTTCCGGATCGAATCCAGGTGCCCGGTGAACGCCATGGTAATCGGGCGATTGTGAATTTTTTTCCTTTGCCAGTTCTCGGTTTATGATTCCATTTATGCCGTCTCCTGGATCCGGCATCATCATAGGTTCCCTTCCGGCCCTTTGCTCGGACGCCATCCATCGAATGGTTAGTTCCGGTGAATGCTTTACGGCCTCGTAGGAAACTTCTTTACCTTGCTCCATGGCATCCGAAATTATTTTTTCATGCCCTTTTTCTATGTCGTAAAAATTACGGTCTTTTGCTTTTTCGTGAGGTTTTAATTTTGTGGCCTCAGATAACGAAAGATAATAATTCTGTTGCACCTCGAGGCCGTCATAATCTCCTTTATTAGCCCTACCAAAAGCATCCTTTAAATCGCTTAAAGAAAGTTGGTGGATTTCTTTAGAGCGTTTTGCCATGTCCGCTTGTGCTTGCTTGTACAAATCTGTAGAGTCCGGCATCATCCTGGTATTATCCGGCATCGGTTGTTTAGGCATAGGCATTTGGTAGTTCTGTATCGCCCTGGGATCCGTGTGCATCCCTTCGCCAAACTCATCCATGCTTGCAATTCGGTCCAGTCTCCTGGACCTGGTGACGGCCATGCGTTGAGACTTCTTCTCACCCAGGCCGGCAAGCAGTGGGTTAAGTTCTATTTGCCTCTTGTTTAACGCACCAAAACTGGCGTTTAAAATCTGCTTTTGCTCCGGTGTAAACTTTGAATCCTTGCCACCGGTTAAGACATTATTCTTGTGTTCTTTTGTGAACTCAATCAAATCGTTTTGAATCCTCTTGGCCAACTCAACCGGGTTGTCGATTCCAAATGCATTTTTTGCATTTTCAAGTCGGCCCTTGGTGCTTAATAAATGTTGTACATTCTTGGTGATTTGCTCCTGGGAGAATGTATCGACTATGATATTTTTATCCTTGGTCACCGTGATTCCGTAGACCAGGGTATCCCTCATCTCACCTTTAACCGTCTTGTATTTTCTTCCACTGGCCCCGAGTCTTCCACCGCCCATGGCTTTGTAATACATCATTAGAAAACGATTACTCGGAGGACCGTCAAAGTCCTGGCCGGCCATATCGGGGTTGTAGTTTGGGTTCTTCGTTCGGTTACCGAAAGTATCATAGATATACTCCGGATTAATGCTCTCGTTATTGAAGATTCCTGGTTGTTGTCTCATCCCGGACCTGGATGCTCTTCTCAATATATCCAACTGCACCGGATTGAAAGAGTCGGTCAGTTCGTTTATGATTCTTTCGTCCAGGAACCGGCCGGATCCTCTTAGGGATCCGTCCTTAGTCTCATACAATGTAATGTGGCCGTCCTCTGCCGAGTCAGAGTATTTTTGAATTAAAGTAATTACATCATTTGCCAATTGTGCATTTTCTGCGTTCTGCTCTTTTGGCATTTTCAATTGAACCTTGCCGAGCATATCAGTTGCTAGGGTGCCATCCGGATTAGTTTTAAAAATACCCCCGTTATTGAAATGTTCTATGGCGTCAAGATTACCGTAGTCCTTCGGGCCAACCTCAAAATCATTCGGGTTTGTGTCCTGGAGCATAGACAAATCACCCTCGTTCTTTTTTATTGCCTCCGAACTTTTGCCAATTGTCCGGCGTTCGTATTCACCAATTAGACGATCCACCTCTTTGTTGAATCTTAATGAGTCCTTACTTTTATTTGTAAAAATCATTTTCGATCCGTCTATTGTGACGGCGTTACCTATAGAGTGGTTGGCTTGTCTGAAAAATTTAGGTGTTAAAAGTTTATCACCCAGGTTCACCAGGGCACCATCAACGATTGATGCCATTTTATTGGCGTAGGGGCCACTCATTGCCGTCTTCCTGGTCTTACCAGTAAGAATACGGTGTGCCATCATCTCGGCAAAGTATTCGTCCCCTATCATCTCGGGAATCTCCTGGTAATTACGAAGTGTCCCCGGATCCACATTGGATTTTTTTAACTTGGCCACATACTCATCCTTGATGGCCTGGAAATGTGCATTCGTTTTATACTGGTCATGCCCATATTTGTCTTTAACCATTATGGGTTTCTGATTCTCGTCCCTTTCCGTAAACCATCCAGGTCTATTCTTGCGAACATCGCCGAAAAGAATTTCCCGGACATTGTAGTGAAGTCCATGCGACTTCACATGATGACCGATTTCATGTGCTAAGATTTGGCCCAAAACAGAACCGCCTTCTTTGCGAACTTTGGCCATATTGATTTGCACAACGCCGTTCCCCTCCGGGTCAACATATTGCATCCCGGGAGTGACCTTATCATCATTGATGAATTTAAGTTGCATGTCCGGGAAGTAAGTACTGGCCTCGGCAATTGCCGTTTTTTCTTCGGGGAGCAATCTCCTAAATCCTTTTAGTTGGGCCGGACTTAAACTTTTCTCATATGCCAGGAGGTCACCCATTTGCCTTTGCTTCAATTGCCCGGCGTCCTTGAACCTCATAAGTTGGCCACCAACCCCGGCAACCCCAATGATAGGGCCACCAATTGCAAAGCCTCCGGCCATGCCTTCCGGGCCACCGGTTGCATAGCCTATGGCCATTGGCAATGATAGGCCCTCAACGGTGGCATGGATGCCACGGTTCATAATTGAATTGCCTGGGACATATTCCATGCCCTTTGCAATGAATCGTCCAAGTCCAGGAACATTGTTCTTGGGAACTTGCCTGGCCTGGTTTAAAATTTTATAGGTATCGAGGAAACTGTAATTAAACGCCTCGTTGTCAAACAATGAGCCGGCATAAGTAGGATTGTCTGCCGGAGATGCTCCAAGTGATTTCCAGTATGGCATCGTTCGTTGCATCTCCAGGGACTGCCTTCCAAATACCTTTGCGGTTCTACCGACTTGCTCGAGGAACCTGGGGCCGAGCATCAATGCAACGCCGGACCCCATTGTTGTGTAATTTTCGTTGTAACCAAGGGCACCTATGGTAAGTATCGATCCGCCTTTAACGGCGGTATCGAGGGCCAATCCGGCACCTTCTCGAGTAGTGGCATAGCCACCCTTCATCAAAAAATTAATCGCCGTTTCCCTGGGTAATGATTTAAGGAACTCCATTCCCCGGCCGGCCCACTCGGCCGATGCTCCTAATTTTTCTACGGTCTTACCAACAATGGTCTGCGATAATCCGGCCGGTTTTGGTGGCCTTAATTTAGTCGCTAACTTTTCAGTTATCGCCAAAATATCTTTGTCGGCCTGGGCGATTTGCTTGCCCAGTTTTGTTTGAATGCTTTTTACTTTTGCCTCGCCGAGGTCTCCGGTAATTCTACCGAGTGTATCCTTGGCCAGGTCGGCCGTCAAAAGTGTTGCAGTAGTCTTTAACTGATGAGCCTTTTTTAATTCTTCCTGGAGTACCCGAACGGATCCTCGCCTTATAATATCCTTACCTCGCATCACACTGGCCGTGACGCCACCGGTTACATAAACATCCGGTTGTAATACCATGGACATGGCCATTGCTTTGGCCCGATCCGGTTCGATCCGGTCCATTGCCAGGTCGTTATATGTCTCAATGTCCCCAACAAATTCCGCAATCGTTTGGGCACCGCCCTCTATTGCATTTATAGATTTTGCCTGGGCTTGCATGTACTCAATTTGAGTATCAAGTTGAGCGTCAGAGTGATCATTCCAGTTCTGAAAGTACGATGGAATCAGTAGGCCGGGGGATTTCATTGCCTTGACGCCGAAGTCACCAATCATCTTATAACCAACAAAAGCCTCGGCACTGGCCTGGTAAAGGTCTGCATTATTTTTATTGGTCCCATACTTGTATGCCTTGGACGCAATAATAGCGTCCAGGTTTTTATTCATGGGAACCTGGAATTCGTTACGCAATTCGGCGTAAGTGTCGTTTACATTAAACCCATCGTCCCTGGCCCTTCCGACTAACTCCAGGGCCATCCTGTCGGCCCTGGATAAAACATCATCCGGGAAATCTTTTTCTAATTTAGAAGTATCTGCCGGGCCGTGTGTATATTGGTTAAAGGTACCGAGTTGGTTATTTATCACATTACCAACATCAGTGACCAAATTGTCCGGTTTTTTAAACTTAGTGTAAGAACCTGGTGATTGTTGAAGTAACTTAAAAAGGTTGTCTTGTTGTCTCTGCCCCTTGCCTGACATTGCGTCCCATGCACCTTTGCCAAATTCCTTGAGGACCGTTTTTGCCGTATCCCAAAAGTCAACATCGTGTTCAAAGTATCCGTTCCGTAAGGCGTCTCTTACGACTGCCTTGTTTTCCTCCGGGGCATCATCGGAGTACAAGCCTAACATTTGATCCTGGGGGACCCTGGTCTTTAAATGCTCATAGATGGTTTCGCTTGTTGGCGGTTCACTAAGATAAACCTCCTCTTTAAAATCAAGAGGACCGGATTCAATTGTATATTTATTCATTTATTGAGTAGAATTTGAGTCCGGCCCGGTTACCTTAACGCCTCCACCTGGTGCCATGTACATAACTTGGCCGTTTGACATTGTGGTTGGAATGTATCCTTGCGGTACTCCAGGGGCCGGGCCTTGGGCCGTCCCTGGATTTAATGGGTTCGCCGTTGGTGGCGAACCTGGGGCCTGGGTGTTATTCGCCTGGTTGGCATTCGGATATGTGGCAGTTATGTTCGGATATAACTCTAAATTCTTGGCAAGGGAGGCCCTGGATCGTCCAATCATTTCTCTCAATACCTGGCCATAGTCTGCCCATTGTATCGTGTCGCCTGGGTTCACAAACATGTCTAGCAAAAGTGCCCGGTCCTGGTCAGACAATACGCCACCGCCTAAAATTTCGGTCCTCGAGGATCCCATTAGTTCGTTGACGATTGTTTTTGCAATTTTTGCTCTAGTCCTAAAACTCTCGTCTGTTATTTGTGCCCATCCTCGTTTTATAAAGTTAGGATATTCCTTCTTTAAGTCGTCTGATATGTTGATGAGTCTTTGCAATGAGGTAAGTGATTTCTGACTATCTCGCATTTCTGCCCGGAATTGTTTTGCCCCAGTCTCACTGGCAAATGTTCCACTGACATTAAGTTCTTGTATCATTCCACCCTTGGGGCCAGGTGTTGTAAAATTAAAGTCTATCGTTTTGGCTTGTTGTTGTTGATCAAATGTTGTCTTACTCCGGTCACCCTCTTGTTTTGCCAAACCAAGTCTTTGGGTCTGATAGGCATCCATTCCCTGGTTTAACATTTTCTGTAAAACTTCCGGACTCGCACCGCCCTTTGCTGATTCAACGAGTAGTTTATTCTTATCCGCAAAACCAGGATCCTTTGTTGCCGTTTCAATTATCGAATTTCTAAAATTTTCTCCGGCCTTTAATTCCTGGTTCATTTTTGCCCGGTTGGCCAACATGTTGCCCTGGTTAATCATCGAGTTGCGTTTTGCAATTTCCTGGTTTGCCTGGGCATTTGCTTGGCTTGCAGTAAAGTTTGCCATTTGTGCCTCCTGGTACTGTTTGTCCTGGAGGAATTTTGACATTTCCATCTGTTGTGCCTTGGCCTCTTTCTGTTTCACCTGGGCTTGCATCTGACTGTATACAAATTTATCCAGGTCAACCGATGACATACTTTTGGCCTCACCCGGTTTTAATCCAAACCCTACTGCCATAGACTCGAGCCTGGCTTGTTCTTTTGCCATTTTCATGGCGTTGTCAGTCCTCTGTTTCTCGGCGTCTTTTGCTCTCTCGCTAAATTGCTCGAGTGCTAATTCGTTTACACCTCCGCCAATTGTCCCGGCACTAAAATTTGTATTAAAATAAGACATAATTATTCTCCGATTTTTTTATTTTCCAGTAAGGTAAGCAAACATGTCCGATTGTTGATTGCCGGACTGTTTGTTGTTATTACTGATGGTTAGCAAATCGTTACCAATTGATGTTAAACTATCACCGGCGGTTTGGGTTGGGGTGCTTCCCTGGGACTGATATGGAATTGCACCAGGATTAAAGTTCAAACCCTGGACCGGGTTGGTCTGATACATATTGTTGGCGGTGTTAGTGTTGGATCCACTAAGGCCCAGTGCCTTAATTGGATCCACCGTGTTTTGCGTAACAATATTCGTGGCCGATGGAATATATTGCCGTTGGCCCTGGAGTAAGGAAAACAATGAGTTTTCATCCCTGGACATTCTTCGGTCCATTTCCATGCCGGTGTTAAGTATGGCCTGGGATGCCCCTCCTCCCTTTAAATACGGTTGGTCCGCAAAGTAACCGGTGGATCCCAGGGCGTCATCAGTAATAGTCCTTAGTGTCGCCTGGTCAAGTCTTCCATTTGAGTTTACTCGGTCAGTAAGTCTTTGCTCAAGTAACTGTTGACTCGGATCATTAACGAGGCCCATAGCCTCGTTAACCATGGCCGTCTGTTCAGGTGATCGAAATTGATCCGGAGTGAATCCCATGCCTCCCATTGAGGTTGGCTTGTAAAAGTTTGATGCGTCCTGGAAACCTTCTTGGATCAAATTTCTATCGATTTGACCAAGTTCCCTGGATGATCGTTCGAGTTGTCCAACCCGGGAGAGTTTTTGTTGAATCTCCTGAGAAATCGGATTAGTAGGATTTTGCCTGGCCCACTCAACCAGGAATTGGTCCCGGTCAATTTGTGCATTTATTGAATTACCATTTGCGTCTTTTGCTCCAATAAATTCCTGGTAGGCCGTTTCCAATGATTCGCCGTATTGGCCATTAAACATGTCATTTGACAAGGATCCAAATGTTGTACCAAAACTAGAAAGATTCTCGAGGTCACGAAGTGCTGACTGGTCGCCGTATGATGCATTGATGATTGCTTGCCGAAGTCCTGGGTCGGTCATCACATCAGTTCTTTCCATGAACTGTTCTGTAAATGATTTTGTGGCCTCTCCGTCATCATCGCCATTTAAAGTTTTATCGACTTCGCTCCATATATTCATTCCGGCACCGGCCGAAAGTGTAAGAAGTGCCAGGTCTTGCAGTGTAAACTTATCCTCATCCTCAACGGCCTTGCGTAACATCATCTTGTTTTGCAAATCCGTTTGAGCAGTTTGAAGCATCGTCTGCAATTGTTGTGCCCTATTTATATCCCCAGTCTTGAGGGCCTCATTGTATTGCGTGCTGATTGCCTGAACATTTTCCTGGCTTTGTGCGATTGCCTCGTCCGTCTTTGTACCCATCTCACTTCGGGCCTCTGCTTGCCTTTCGGCATCAATATCACTTGGCGGTGGCGTTGGGTTGGCTTGAGGTTGCTCCTCAACTTTTTTAATTAATGGACTGCCATTTGGGCTTTGTAAATTGAGTCCTGGTAAATTTCCTAATGTTGTCATAATCGTGTTAGTTAAGCATTCATGCTTGTACGCCCAGTCCCATAATCTCGATTATATCGGTCGACATGGTTGTAATTATTGTAGTAGTTGTTTCTTATTGCCGTATCCAATTGCCGTTGAATGTCTCTTTGATAAAAAATGCTATTGCCAATGCTTGCGTTTGTCCTGGCACTATCTGAAATATTTTGCCTAGCAGTTTCGTTTATCTGATCCATGACTTTTTGATTTTCTTCAGTTAGTGCAATTGCACCGTCCATGACTTTTTTATCGGCGTCAGATATTGCCTGGTAATCATTTGTGTCCTTCGGGATGAAGTCCTCTGAATTGGAATCATGGCTTTTAACGATTCCAATGTCCGGGTCATAAGTGTAACCATCGGGAATATATGTATACCCAAGACCGGTTTCTGAATGGTCCTGGGGATCCGAAACAAAACGGCCACCGCCAGGTAAAGTGTTAAGTGTGTTGTCGGTTGGATTATAATAATCACCCTCCGGAATGTAACTCGGATTGTCCTGGTAAAATGACATGTCAGTTGGAGTGGCGTTTTTAAGGCCCTCATTCCACATGTCAAAGAGTCCAGGGATATCTTCCGGCGTCACATTCTCAAACCCAGGAAATTGCGACTCGGCCCATTCATTAATTTGCTCTGTAAATGCCTCTTCGTCACTCGTTGTAAGTGCGTCAATAACTTTATCTTTTACCTGGGCGTAATTTTCAGTGAGTGGTTTAAATGGATTATTCCACTGTTGCGATTGCGGATCATCATCCTTTGCCAGGCCGGGAAGGTATCCACCAAAAACCGTCCGGTCTACCAGTTCGCCAAGTTCCTTAACGGTCCGGTAAGTACCTTTTACGGCGTTCATTGGTAAACTGGCCAGGTCATAAAAGAACTTGCCAGGTTCAGTGGCCATTAACGGTCCGATTGTATTGTCATAAACAAAGTCGGTGACGGTCTCGAGACCTTCACCGATAAAAGTGTCATCTAGGAAATCGCCGGCCACATTAAGTCCCTGGGCAACTTGCTTCATTCCTGGCAAGTTTCCAAATGGAGCGTCCTGGTCATCCTGGGTGAGTTTGTTGGCAATGTTCAATGAGGCCGTGACCGGATTCATGTAACTTAAAATATCGAAAGTTGTGTTAAGAAGATTCTTTGGCGATGTGGTTGCAATCGCCTGGTTATAACCTTCGCCTCCGTATGGGTTTAAAAGGCCAAGGCCGTCCTTATACGATGTAAATGTGTTTAACGCTGATGTGGCTTTGATTGCAGTGTCGGCCAAATCATTATAAGTGTTCCCGAATCGCCCAGGATTATTAACGGCAACCGGGTAGGTTGCCATTAATCCGAGTGTTAGGCCACCGGTCCCCTTGGCCATTGCCTCCTCGGCTCCGGTACTCAGAGGATCATCCGTGAGGCCCCGGCCTCCGGATGCAATCATGGGAGCATATTGAGCGATTCCGGCCATTATCCGTTAAACTCCGAAGGATTGTAGGACCAGTTTCCATTTGCCATAGTAGCAGTGTAAACTGGACTTGTTGGGGAAATAGTTTTGAGCCTTACTATTACGCCGGTTGCGGTGAGTTCGATTTCATCTGCGTATAAATTTGTTGTTCTATTTCCAGGATACCCGGCAACCTTATCAATTGCTAAGTCATTGTTTCCAGGATAAGTGGGAGTTTCGTGGTAACGAAGAAAACTATTATTATTAAGAACATAAGTGGCCAACCAACCGTGGTAAAGAGTGGATCGGTCAACTTGCTCTTCAATGAACCCAGTGCCATCAGCAATCTTATATCCGGCCGTTAGGTTTGTGTTTGGGTCGTTTCGGTACATGGCACTATAATCAATTTTTACAATTGCACTCACTCCGTTGCTTGATTGATTAAAACCGTGACTTTTTGACCAATCATAAGTCTTTGTAGAAATTGGTGACCATGCATATTGTCCGGCAGTTATACCATAAACGCCGGATCCTAAAGTTATGGTAATAATTGTGTCAGTAATGTCTGTTATTACATGAGTGTTATCACCGCCGTTATCCACTGTAGTCATGCCGGTCCATAAAACGACTTGGTCACTCACTTTCCATGGGATATTTGATGCCTGGTATTTTGCACCCAGGACAACATCACCGGGGTTAGTTGTGTCAACTACAACGGTACTGGATGGTGGCCCCTGGACTATGTATTTGATATTGTCTCCGTCAATTTCAAATATTGTTACTTGTTCGCCATTAACGAGAAGTAAGTCGCCCACTTCGTATCCGGTATTGTTAGGTGGTGGCGGTTGGTTTACAGTTACCAAAATGTCATCAGTGTCTAAGTTTGTACTGGTGCCATCGGTCCAGTAAATTGTTCTATCAATAATATCTTCAACCGTCTTTTGCTGAACGCCATCCAACCACAAAGTATCATCAATATTGGCAAAACCGGTATTATTAATTCCTACCAGGTCGATTGTTGTTCCGCCTAAATCGTTATTGTCTAAAGTAGTATTGTCAGTAAATGTAATTAATGAACCACTAATGAATTTAATCGTCTTTTTCTGTAGACCATTAATATAGACAACTTGGTTTGCACTAAAACTCGTTGTGTTTGGCAACACAAAATTCCACTGTGCCCCTTCATGCGTACTTCTAAGAGTACCGTTGCCACTCGTTACATTTACCCTGGCCGTAGTGCTATTCGGTACGCTTGTGATTGTGTAAACTTCATTTGCGACAAAACCTCTTGCAGTATTATCAGTAATTGCATAAACAGTTCTGCCAATATCACTGTTTGTGAATCCGGTAGTATCACCGGTTGTGTCGCCGGTTGTGCCACCACTGGTATCACCGGTTGTGCCACCACTGGTATCACCGGTTGTGCCACCACTGGTATCGCCGGTTGTGCCACCACTGGTATCGCCTGGGTCGGTTAACGACACACTGGAGTCGCCTGAATTTACCGTTGCGGTGCCACCGGCTCCGTTAAGATAAGATATATTTTCCGCCGGTGCTATTCCTAGCGAAGTAATGACCTGGGCCTGGCCATTAATGTAAACTATTTGACCGACTGCAAAAGAACCGTTGGCATTCTTCATCCATGTTCGTTGGCCATCTACTACCAGGTTATCAACTGTTACATTATTGAATGTAACAGTATCGATGGTACTTAAATTTACATCGGTCATGTCGTTGTGATGGTTAAGGTTGAACCACTTACTGCAAAGTTGGCCGTCCCGGATCCGTTAGAAGTTAAAGTTAGCGTGGACCCACTTAGTGAAAACGCCGAGGTGCCGGAACCACTCCCGGTTCCTCCACTGACAACAGTGCCGTCTGTTAACACAAATTGATCGGCCTGGACCACTCCACTAACTTGAACGAGTGGAAGTAAATCGGATGTATCTCCCTCGTTGTTAGCGTCCGGTTTTATTGATAAAACATTTTGACTGTAATTGGACTGAAGGTACCAAGTATTGTATGAGCCTCCACGATTTGCGTGGAGACTTAATGTGGCCGATTGATCATCCATTCCGGCCTCAACTGAAGTATACTCACCAATGAATCTAAATCTTGCTGAACCGCCTTGACTTGGGAGTAGCGAACGGCCGGAAAATGTCAAGCCAACTGCATCCAATCTCAACCCTTGTAGTGGGTTGTCAAGAGGCTCCGTTCCACGGCCTAAAACTAGACCTTTATTGTCCTGGAAAATTAGGTATCCATCATCGGTTATATTTAGTGCCTCAATACCCCCGGTTAAGTCAGACTTTTTAATCCGTGCAATTTTGTTTAAAGTGGGTGACCAAACTAAAAGAATTTCCTGGCCAGTTGTGTCCTCATTAGCAATCTCTTCTTGATCAAAAATTGATGCCGTTAGAACCTCATTTTGTAAATGTATTTTACCTATGACGCCGGTATCAATTGTAGCATTTCCGACAAGGTTATTTAATGACTCGGCCGTGACTGATTGGCCGTTTGTAAAACTTTCTCCTGGTATTAAATCGCTCATTTTTTTATTAGTTTCTATCAACCGTTGTCCTGGATCCAGTAGACGCCTCTATTGCAATGGTTTTAATTTTTATTTTCTTATCAGTTAAATTGCTTATTTTAATATACATAGATTCACCCCTTGCCCGAAGTTGTGAACGAGTTTGATGCCGGCCATTTTGTTCTACATCTTCACCCGATGAATCAGTAAATTTTATAAGGTCCGTTATTAGTTCCGGGACAAAAGTAAATGCTTGTGCATTTATTTTTGACCCATCGGTTTCCCAGGATATTAATGAACGCCTATAATGTTTATTTTCGATGGTGTTGTGTTTGTATTCCCTGGTTTCAATTTGGCAGTCTATACCGTAGTTGGTTTCGTGATAAATATCGTCATCAATATCATTGTCCGAACCATACTGAAGTAACCCGGCGGACTTGCTCATTATTAACAATTTTAGACCGTCTGCGGAATTGATGGTTATGGATTTAAATTGATCGTTTAAAAATGTGTTTACGGTTTTGTTATTTAGTTCCAGTGGGTACTTAATATTATCGACTGACTCCCATGCTTTGAGTTTGGTATTGTAAAGATATAATTCCAAACCATTTCCGTAGTAATAACGGCCGAGATAGAACGATGAAAAGGTGTCAGTATTGGCCGAGTCGTTTTGTACTAAGTTATCAATCCCGGTGGACAATGGTTGGTCTGCGATCCGAATGGCCTGGGGTGATAGTCCGATCCCTCCGGCCCCTTGAGCATTGAGCGTCAGTGCATAGATGCCTTGAGGTGAATGAAATATTATTTCATCGCCTACAACCTGGATTGACTTCTTAGATAAGCAACCTAATTGATTGGTTATCCTGGACAATCCTAACCGGCCACCTTCGGCCGTTGACTTCATGTCATATAACCCGGTCATTAAATAGATTGAATGGTTCTTGAAGATGATCATTGAATCATCTGCCATAGGCTCAAGGGCCTGGATATTTCCAGTCTCTGAACTGGAAATAATTACACGGTTATAAATTGGAAAAGTAGTCGTACTTAAAGGAGATGAAATTCTTAACTCATCCTGGCCGGTTGGGACGATTAATCTGTTCCCGGTAAATGTTGCAAATTCTGCACAAGGGCAACCGTCATCCAGGGAGTAGATTATCCCCCCGGTTGCCGATCCTGGTGGGACAAAAACTTGGTTATCATTTTTGACCAGTGTGATTGTATCATCTGTTGATGATTCAACTTTAAATACACGATCAATTGTTGTATTAGTTCCGTGTATTACAACGGTCTCGCCTTCATTAAAAAAATGATTTTCAACCGACACACTCAGTCCATCAGAAGTTAAATCTTGAATGCTATTTATGTCGGCCTGTTTATATAGTTCAAATTTATCTTTATCCTGGTTTAATCTAGATACCTGGTCACCTAAAATAAAGTCTAACTTTACCGGTAGTGTTGGTCCTGGATCCGAGAATAAAAGTGTTGAAACTTTGGTATCAATTAAGAACGCCTTTGTTAAATTATCATATGTCGGTGGATATGATATTGTTGAATTAGTTCCGTCACTTTTTAAATAATATCCCGAGTCCTTTGTTGCACATAAAACTGAATCGGTATTTTCGTTTGACTCGGAAATCGCAATTGCATCTAAAAAATCATTTCCTACGATAGTCGTGTTTATCGATTTATCAGTAAATCTTTTGTATCCATTTCTTGTCTCAATACATCCTTTTTCAAGGCGTATATTTTCGCCTTTTGATAAGGTTCCCTGACCTAAATATGAACGGTCATTTTCGGTGTTTATGCCAACGAATCCACTATCACCGTCAAGGACCGGTTTATCGTCAAGTTGTCCGTAATCCCTATACCTCATTTTTTCTCTTTATGAAGAAGGTAAATCTTGTAACACATATAGATAATTGTCAGTACGCCTACGGACGCTGAAAGTAGTTCATCCAGGTGCCCTAACGATATCGTTGCCAGGCATCCGGAAAGTCCAAAAAGTGCAGTACGGTCCATTAGAATAACTCCAGTAAAATTATTATTAAAATTGATATAAATAACCAGGTTGCCACTTTGCCTTTGAGTTTAAGAGTTGAGTAATATTCGGTGAATAGTTTTAGATTTTTCATTTTGGAAATGGTGCCCTGGTTAACTTTTCTGTTTCAGTTTTTGCACAACGGGTTGCGGTTTTTTTTGCCAACCAAATTGGTATTGTTAGATATCCCAGGAGTACAATACCGGCCAACATAAGGATTTTTTGAATGGTTTCCTTAAAGTCATCGAATAAAGAAAAATGTGGATCCAGTTGAGACTGAACCAATTTTTGAACATCGTTTTCGCTTAGTGCCTTGAGTGTGGCTTTTGCTTTTTCGTTGCCGTCAATTTCTTTAATTATCTGCCCGGCTCCGGCCCCGAGAGTTCCACCGGCAATTGATCCCGGAATGCCACCGATTGCACCCAGGCCGGCCCCGGCCCCGGCCCCGAGAGTTGGGGCAAAGTTCTTCCAAGAACATGCCGTTAAAAATAAAACGCAAGTAGTCATTAGGTATCGCATACATCGGATGACGCATTGAATAAAGTAACGCCACCATCATTTAACAAAAGACCCTGGGGGTTATTGGTACTATTTGCATAAAAGGACTGCACTGGGGCCGGTACAATTATATCTTGGCCACCAATATATCTTCTTTGTCTAACGGCCTGAGAAACCCCTGGCGTTACTTCAGTAGTTTGAATGAGAAAAGTTGGAGGAAAATTTGTTGTGCAATTCTTATTTGCGACTTTTACTAATATCGTGTAGGCGGTTGATGCCGGAGTACTCATCAAATATTGATCATTATAACCGTTGTTATACCATGACCTTTCAACGCTATCGAACTCGGCATAATACCCATCAAAATTCGCAGTACCGGTATAATGTTCCGAAAACCTCAATTCTTGAGTTATTACACGATTTGAGTGAAGTATCGAAACCAATACTTTTTCCCATTGTGTTCCCCGGTCGCCTGAGACTTCAACATTTCCGTCAGGCGTTTCAACTGTAATTACAGAATTAGAAACTGACGCAACTCGAAGTACTATGCCGGTAGTAAAAGTCGTAAATGTTGTCATTAACCGGACTGTATCCCCGGTCCCTACCGTGCTATCTGCGTCAACCGTGTAGGCATTCAATTGCAAGTCTGCAAACGGAAGGTTAAGTGTGTCTGTATTATCGGTTGTTGATCCGGTATCCGTGTTATCTGTTGTTGATCCGGTATCCGTGTTATCTGTATTAAAATTCCAATGCACTCCTCTCTGTCTACCGAAAGGTCTTGTTGAATCATCTAACCATACAAATGTGCCGTCATTGTCTATTATTCCTATTCTTGTGCCTTCGTTATTAACTTGAGTTGTCGTGTAAAGTGTGCCGATTGTAAGATTCCAATTACCCAGATTGGTTAAGTCTGAAAAAACAATTTCCCTTCCTATATCTGAATTTGTAAATTCTGGTTGGTTATCTGTTGTTGATCCGGTATCACTCGGCCGAACTAAAATATTGTTATCTGTTACCGCATACCACTCGCCGTTCCATAGGTAGGCAAGAGTTTGTGAGGATCCTACGCCGTCTGATATTATGGCAGTCTGACCATTTGTGCCACTGGTTGGCATAGTCGCCAGTGTATAAACTGGCGATACTGTTGTCGTTGACAATGCCTTGAGTTCTTGGCCAACGAGTGTGCCTATGTCAGAAAGTATAGTCATTATGTCCGGGCGTTGTTAAACGCCGTTTGAAAGTCAGTAAAGTTCCCCAGGGCGGTTGGAGTAACTGCATTGCTCGATGTGACCAGTTGTTCGTAACTCGATCCACTTTTTGCATAAATTGCATCGGAATAGAGTGCCCCGGTATAGAGTTGTGCGTTTGCCGTACCCTTCTTGAAGTGCCAACAATCGTTTACATTGTCCCAATATACCTTTGCCTTATCTTCTTCACCGCCGGCCGTAGATTGTGTGTAATTAAAACTTGTCGGATTGTATGCCGAACTGCCCGAACTTAAATCAGCACTACCGCCCGAAAAATCACCGTCAATGCCGGCCCCTACTTCAATCATCAACCAGGTTGGGAGATTTGCCATTAGGGTCCCATCAAAATTGTTACCATTAGGATTACTGTACCAAATGATTTTATAATTATTTGTGTTTGCGTGACCGTTCCCTTTACTCACATAAACTGGTTTAGGATCACCGGAAGCAACTTCTCCGTTTTCAACTGCATAATCCGAAGTAGTTGTGCCGTCCCACTCAAAATCCGGGTAGAATGAATTATCGACAAAATCAATTAAATCATTTTGGGATGCCGTACTGCCTCGGTTTATTTCAATGCCGGATTCCTGGCCAACGATGGTCCCGGTTGAACTTTTATTTAACTCAATAAAGGTGTCGGAGACTTCAACGGTTTGGGTGTTTACAATTGTAGTGCTTCCCTGGACCTCCAGGGAATCACAAGTTAAACGCCCCTTTATGTCAGTGGCTCCGTTTACGGTAAGTGCGTTTGTACTTTCACCGGTGTTTCCTACCTCGGCCCTCAAGGCCGAAAGGGCCTGGAGTGCGTTGACATGTTGTGCAGTAATAGCACTGCCTATTAATGCATTACCGGTTGTGGCTAAATTACCAATTGATACTTTTGTTGCGGATATATTGTTTGCCGTAAATATTGATGCGGAAACATTATCCACATCAATCTGACCAAGTTCTGTTTTAGTAGCGTAGGTGTTAGACGCCATCGTTGTAGTTAAATAACTGCTTAACGCCAATTGAGTAGCATAAGTATTGGCAATTGTATCGGCCGTGGAATAATCGTTCAGGACTGAACTTTTAGCGTAATCACTTAAAGATGATTTTGTGGCGTAAGTACTCGAAGCGTCACTTTGAGAAAGTGCGTTATTGGCAGTTGTCTGTACGGTATAAAGTGAGGCCCTAACGGTTTTAAATTCACCACCTATGGTGTTGGCGATTTGTTGTAATATACTACTCATATCTTAGAATTATTAAATGCTTGATTAAATATTGAGACGGACCCAATGGCCGAATTAAGTGCAATGTCCTGGGAGTCTGTTAAATTTGCGGATCCCAGGGAAACATTGGTGCCCGAAAATCCGTTTACGGTTTTAATCATCCCTATAGATGATCCGTCCGTAAGGTCCTCACTTGAGAGTGTTATTTCTCCGTTCGTCTTACCGGCCACCGATTTCACCGGGGCCACTGCAAAGAGGTCTGAAACTGATAGACTTTTAGTGGCTTTTGTTCCGCCATCCGGATTGTCTACAACCGGGAAAATGTCATCAATCGTAATGTCACTTTCATTTATTTTGGGTAACTCTGATATTCTTACTCCCATATTATAATGACTCCGTATTGTTTAAGTATTGATTATGATTTGACCATATTGTTGTGCTTGCCAGGTCCCAGTTTGTTCCCTTCACACCCTCTCGTAGTAAAAGTGTATTATTGGGGTTGTTTGGATGTTGTATTCTTGCACGGTTATTTATGATATCTATGACCTGGAAACTTTCACCGGTTGTGAAATTATAGCCTCCGTAAGTAAAATCCTGGAGTGCTTGAACTATGTTGCCCCTGGTGTATCTTTTGCCGTTGGATGGTGAAATATATTCTATAATTAATGTTTCGCCTACTACCGTGGTACTACCTCCGTTTAACCACTGAGTTGTAACTCGCCTTGACTCGCCGACATAACCGTTATTTGTCTGCTCTACCACTATCGGTAGGCCGTTCTCATCTAAAATAAGAACGCCGTTTTCGTCTGTTAGGTACTCGGTATCGCCTTCCTCTGCAATGCTTACTACAGTGGTTCTTAAACTAAGGCCAAGAGCAAGTGCATTCACTTAAAGGTCGTATGCTACGGCCGTACCGGATCCCAGGGAAAGTGAAGTTGTCACGCCAAACAAAACTAAACCGCCTGGAACGGCCTGGTTGTTTAAATTTGATGTGCTTTGATCAATGTTAGTTTGAATGACATTTATCATTGAATCTTCGACAAATTGAATTGCATTCCATTTGCCGGTAACAGTTGATCCTGGTTTAATTACTATACCGCCTTTCAGGCCGGTTAGGTTTTTTACATTAACTTGTCCGCTCATGTTGATTGATATATTAAAGTTGGGTTTGTTGTAGAATATTGGCCAATTGTCGGCCGGTTTTGTTGTTGTAGTCTCTCTACTCTATCGAAGGCCCTGGCCATGTATTCCTCGGCCTGGTTCTCTTCTCGGATAGCACGGTCCGCCTGGCCGTCTCCCTTAAAAAAATCTGCCAGGATTGCTGAAAGTAGGTAATTTTCTAAGAAACTTGGAACCAGGGAACCTTCCTCGTAATCCGTAAATTTCTTTTTTGCCAGGACCACAATTTCGGATCCGGTAAAAGTCGGCCTCATTAAAACATCAGATTCAATTATTTGGTAAAGAATCTTTTGGGCCGTTTGGTCTCCGTATGGGTGTTTGTCCCATACCTCTAAAACATCAAAATCCACCTGGCCGGTGGAAAGAACATTTGCCGTATCCCTGGTTAAAGGTAAGGTTTTTAACTCTATTAATTCCGGCCAGTCTGCACGGTCCCAGGCATCCCTTAACCTGGAGTTAAGAGATTGCTTAAAGAAAAACTTATCCGTTGCGTCAAGGGTCGCTAGACCGGCAACTGACTGAAATCGTTTTTCAAGGTTTCCATAAGGTATCGTTTGCACTGTTATTGCACATTATTGTCAAAAGTCTGATTCGTCTTTGCACCAATTGGCATTCCGCCAACTTGTACATTGTGACGATTAAATTGTGAAGGCGGACGATACTGTAATATGTCATGCCTAAATTGACGGCCCTGGTTGCTTACTTTATCTATCTCATGCAAAAGTAAGGATTCCGCATATTGGTCCTCTAGCACTGCCTTCTGAGTTGCCCCGTCCCCACGCAAAAAATCAGCATAACTTCCGTGAACCGCATATTCAAAAAATATCCATGGTACATCACTATTGTCGCCACCTTCGTCACCGAAATATCCGGTGGTTATTGATGTCTCTGAATTAACTACGCCTTCCAAGTCCTTGCGGTAAGTTATGTATGCCTTCTTAGTCGCCAGGTTGTCCGGTGATATTATTTTTATAAGCGGATCACCCAGGGGACTTACATCTTGTAAGAATGTGTATTCATCCGGATATCTGTTGGTCAAAGGATTATCCTGGTGTACTCGGAAAACTACATTGGCGTTATTCGCCAATTTTGTTCCACCGGTACCGGATCCATCATAAGTAACTATTGAGTTCCCGGTTAAAGTAACTTCCTCGCCTACTACTGTAAACACTGGCCAAGGATACCTTTCATAGGCCAACCGAATCCTTCGATTAACCAGGTCACGAAGAAAACCGGAATCAGTGGTCTGTAATGACTCGAGGCCAGTTAAGGCCCTAAAACGGTCTTGTAATGTGGAGTAAGGTAAAGTTGGGTAGTTGGCCATAATTAGTCGGGTTGAATCCTACACTCGGGATTGTCTTTTAAAAATTTATCCCGATTGGACTTATCATCCCAAAAATTCGGGTCTTCTTGCTGAAAGCGGAAAAATGTTCGAGCATCATACGATGCTACTGGTTTAAAATTCTTGGACTGTTCGCCCTTCCGGGATTCGTTCTCTTTTGCGATTGCCCTGGCCCTGGCGTTGTATGATGCCTTTTCCCTGGCAACATCATCACGATTTCGCCTGGCCATGTAGTCGTTTATTTCGTCATCGGACATTTTCTTGCGTCCGCCTTTTACAATTATATTTAAACTCATAATAAAAAAAATTGGGGGCCGGTGTTTCCCCGGACTCCGGCCCCCAATAAAGGAACTGGTAAAACAAAAAAACCAGTTACCATGACTAACTAAACTATTGAGCCAAGGGGCTTGCCGGCCGAACCACAAGAAAGGGTCAGCATTGCCCGGCATAGTCCTCGTTTACCTCCGCCATCAACATCATCGAGGTCGATAGTTTTAACATCTTCGAGAAAACGAAGGCTAATCCCGGAGTCGCTTGGTAAGAGATAAGCACGATTGCGAGCAGTGTCGTTAAATGCTACCCCTGACGAGCGTCCTAAAAATAACGAGGGCACCAAATACACACGGCCCCAGTCGCTGATATACTCTTGCACTTGCAACTTCAAAACGCCGTCACCGACATTCTGCGTAAGTTGGTAAGAAAAAGCATTGGCACTGGAACTTACTCTCGTCATGTCCGCCAAACTATTTATGACGGAAGGTCCACCGAAAAGTTTGTAACTTGGTGCGGATCCGTGAAGTTCATAAACCGCTTGTAACTGCTCACGAAACGCATCCTCGGTAAGGTCACCAGGAGACCCGGTCGTGCCAGTTAAGTTAAACCGACTTTTTGTAACTGAACGGTGTGCCAATTTTCCAGTACTATCGTAAATACTCGTATCGGCCGGGTTGGTCCAGGTTCCAAGTGCGTCCATGAGGTCACCGGCGTTGCTTGCTCCGGCTTGACTTTCTTGGTCGGATCCAAGACATGCTTCGATATCTCTACGCATTTCCAAGAGGGCCTTGGATTTTGACATTGCGTACAAATTATCGGGACCGGCCACATTTACTGCTTCGGCTTGAGGCGAAACGGCAAATTCTCTTTGGAATTGCTGAATGCGATTTCCAAATCTCACCCGGCCTTCAGTCTTGTCTTTAAAACCGTTGGCAAAAGAAAGAGGGGCACCGTCAACATGACCAGTGAATTTTACTTCGTCTAGGTCATCGACTATCCACTCGGAAAGTATTGCCTGGGCTTTAGGGCCTCGGCTAAGTGTTGAAAATAATGGGCAAGATTCGGGTTCAGTTCTGCGAATCGTGTTGTCTAATGACTCCCTTGCTCCCTTTTCGGAAACTCGGTCGCCTAATCCGTATGATGTTGCTAATGGCATAATAAATGTAAGTTAAGAATTAAGTAAGAATGTTGTTAAATTTTCTGAAGTGATGTTTTCCTTTCCCAGGATTTTGGCACTATCTTTGTAACGGTTTCTTCTCGGACTGGCCTCACTGCTTGGTTCTCCCATTGGCGGTGATGCTTTCGCTTTTGTCGGTTTTGCTTTTGCAATCATTTCTTCCTCTTTCATTTTAAGAACTCCCTTAACAATTACGCCTCTCACAAATTCCGCATTTGGAAGTTGCTCAAGAACTTTGTATTGGTCCGAATTTTTTATCTGCTGATAAAGTTCGTACTCTTGGGAATCCTCTTTCTGTAAGAATGGAAACGCACTTTTGGCCCTTGATTTGCTCTCGGTCCTATTTGTCAAAAACTTTTCCCTTTCCGGGATAAGTTCCATCAAAAATTCATCGGACCTTTGAAAGATTGCTCGGATTTCATCGCCCGAGTATTCTTTGCCGTTTTCCTCTACATAATCTTTGCCCAGGTGGGTCATCGCCCATCTTTTGGCTTGTTGTGCTTCGGTTTTGAGTTGTTCAAGTTCCTCGAGTGAATTGACTTTGGAAACTTCGGGATCATTTGTGTTGGCCTCGGTTTCAACTGTTTTATCCATTAAGGACTTTAGTTGCTCCTGGAGTTCAACATTTTTCTCCTCACTGCTTTTGGCCCTTTTTGTCAATTTTGAAACTTGTTTTAAAAGTTTCTGAACTGACTTAGGAACCTCTTCAGTGGTCTCCTCTTCGATGTCTTCGAGTTCATCGTCATTAGATTGTGAAAGAACTGGATCGGGTGTATCTTCGGCCTCCTCCGAATATTCAGCGGACGGCGTTGGATCCTCCTGGACTTTTTCTTGATTAAATAAATTAACCAGGTCGTTATCCGTAAGGTTACCCTCGGGTTGATTTTCTTCTGTAACTGATTCGCTCGTTACCTCGGCGTCTGATTCGTTTGTCATAACTGCATTTTAAGTCGCATTCTTTCTGTAATCCCCAACAGTGGGTCTTACCAAATTCAACTTTAACAGTAATTTTGATTTTTGTGACTAACCGGGCCAATCAGTCCTCACTAAACTCAATCACATCGTCATCCATCCACCGGTTTAAACCTTTTATTACGGCCTGGACGATTGAAGTATCATCCAGGTCGCTTTCTTCGTCATATCGATTGCATAACTTTACCGTCTCATGCTCAATCTGATCGAGGGCCTCCTGGTCACTGCTTGCAGTCATCAATGCCCTTTAGGATTAAATCTAAGGTAGAAATTGATCCGGCTAGGTAGGCCAAAACCTGGGGATTCCCGGCGTTGTCAAATGAAGATAATTCGACAATATGCGTCTCTCGTTGGTCTTTTATCTGCTCAACGATGACCTTGAAATTAGGATTGTCCTCCAGGGCCTTGATTGCTTGTTCAAATGTTAGCATTATGCGTTGCTAGGTGGAGCATTACCAGGAGGTGCCCCCAACTTGCCAGTAAGAGCATTACGGCGTTGTGCATCCTGGTGTTCCAAATTGGCCATATACGACTCGAATCTCTTCTTAAAAGGCTCATCTTGTTGAAGTCTTTGTTGAACATCGGTGGCCGGAATTTCCTTTGTTCCGGACAAATAACCTTGAATTGCTTGTTTTCGCAATTGAGTGTTAGCATTTTCCGGGGCAGTAACAACCTGGCCGGATGCGATTTTTGCAATATCTCTGCTTGTTTCTTCAAGTTCCTTGTCAGTTGCTTGTTGCTCCGGCACAATTAGTCTCTCCGATAGATTTGGATCCAGGGCCTCGAGGTAGACTCGAAGGAGTTCGGAAAAGTTCGCCTGGCCATTCCGGTCAAAACTACTCATCACCTCACCGGCCACTTTTAGTTTTTCAAGTGTTTTCTCCTGGTCCAGGGAATTTGCATCAAATGTTAATTCAAAATCATAATCCTCGGCCGTTTCGTCCATTATCAATTGAACAGACTCCTCATGGCCGGTGGCCCTAAAATATACTTCCGGACCGGCGTAAGACCGTTGTAGTGCCCATAACTGTTTCAAGACGGACCTCCAGGAGTCTAACCACATTGAAATCATCTCTTGCCGGACAATATTGGCCTCAACTGCATCCTCTTCGGATGTTGGCCGGCCGGCAATTCTGTAGGCGGTTCTTCTTAGTTCGTTCTCTACATCCATGGACGCCGGTGAATATTGAGGAATGTCCATAAACTGGACTTCCCCTGGCCGGCGGATCGGAACAAAACTACCCGGGCCAATACGCTCGGGTTTTCGTCCTACGGTAAAAGTTACTGGTGGAACCGTTGATAAACTAGCACGGTCAATTCGTGCGTCTTGCTCAACCTTAATGGCCTGTTCGTATGGTCTAAGCAATTCAGCAAGTCCCCTGGAATCTAATAAACGATGGTTTATTGTTTCCCGGCAAAAAGATGTAAACGGATATTTACCTCGAGACCAGGAGTTCACTTCATGTTTTGCGTAACCTTCAACCTCCTCACTGAAAGTAGTGGTGGAGATCAAAGGGACGCTATCATCGTCAATTTCCCTACGGTAAACCGTAATAAGTTTAAGTAAACCGTCATACTGTTCACTTGTGTCATTTTGGTTAGAAAAAGGCATTTCATTATGCGATGCATTAGCATCCATTTTGCCGGCCTTCTCTATAAGTTCGTTTACAAATTTCTTATCATATCCCTGGGTAAGGACCAACTCACGAAGTGCCTCCGGGGTATGGTAATGAACACAATAGACGGCCCTGGCCGACTGGATATCATTCAAAACATTACTATCAAATATGATTTCACGGCCAATCTCATAGGACCTTACTGTTGGCCGGTTTTCAATCACTCGTTCCATAGGAATTTTGGCCATACCGGTCTTCTTAAATCCGTTCAGAATTTTAGAAATTTTTGTTTTTTTGAGATTTGGGAAAAGTTGTGCCAGGCCCTCTTTTGCCATTTTGTTGGCCTCCGGGTCTTCACTGACAATCATTTCATAAATATCAGTTGACGCCTGGGCTATTTCCTCAAGTGAAACATCCTGGTAGTACCGTTCAACTTTTGTACACCAGTAAGTCCCCAGGATACCGGATCCGTACATTAAAAGGTTATTTGAAAGGATCCCAACCTCCCGGTCCAACTCGGTAATACCGGTCATGGTCCATCTCATGTACTGGGCGATCAGTCGGGCCAGTTTTGAGTCATCGACTTCAGTTGGCACGCATTGTAAATTTGATACCTTGACGGATTTTTTCAACATAGCCACATCGGATGTGACTATCTGATCGACTAGGCCAATGGTTTGGTCCGATGCCCCTTTCCATGGGAAAGCGTCATCGGCCTCTTTGCGGTTAGTCTTAAAATTCTTTCCTGGCCAGTACCCGAAACGCAAGTCCCTGGACTCATCACATTTGTCAGTATAGTACCCGAGATTAGCCTTACAACGATTGTAATCGTGTTGTAAAAACTCGATGTCCGGTTCATCCGTATATTTTTGTTCCTCCTCGGTATGCACGAAATTTAATTATAACTCATATTCCCACAATTGTGACTTTAGTTTCTCCAGGCCGGATCGTTCCGCATTGATGATTGTTTTGCGGTCGCATCCACAAAAGTCTGCAATTTCGTCCTGGGTCATTGGTTTTGGAGACTCGCCTTTTTCTGCAAATTTAAAGGCCGACTTCAAAACAAGATAATTTAGCATTTCATCAATCCTGGTTGCCCGGTCGTTTTTGGACTCAAACCACTCTGTATCTTCCTTTGTCAATTGCCTCAACTGTTACCTTCTGACCGGGGAAACGGTTAAGGCCGGGTTTAATGACGGCAATTTCAGTTTTGCCGTTAAGTGTGATTTGTACAAGTCTTGGATTTGGAACCATTTTCCTAATTGTTGCATTTTGATACTTCGGAAATGTGACCTCTTTTTTGTACTTATTATAGGCCCTTTTTAAGGTCGTAAGTGAGGCGTCAAATTCCTTTACAATCTCGGGCCAAGTTTTGCCCTGGTTCTTCAGAGAGATGATTTTCTCTCCCATCTCCATAGTTATTTTCGGTTTCATTGTTTTTTAAACCTCCTCATAGATTGGCGTTTAACCTGGTAGTAAATTGATCCCTGGTTGTCCTTGCGGTTTTCTTCCTTAAAAATCGTCCTGGGCCTAACAAATCCCTCTATGTACATGGTGCCCTTTTCCTCGCCCGGTTCGATTATGCCGGTAACCAGGACATAGTAATCGCATGGGTTGTTTTTCTTGCGGTAGTTTACATTCATATCTCCACCTACCCGGCGGTTATTTTTAACATCATAGGTTTTTCCATCTATGATGAAATCAGCACCTCCGGACCTCGGTTTCCAAGTTAGGTCCAGGTAGGCGTTTGCCCACTTTCCAAAACAAATTTCACCGAGTAGGCCATTAACCTCAATCCGATTGGCCGGATTCCTGTCACCCTTGAGGTCAAAGACATTATTTTTCCTATTCACCTGGTCCCTTTGACTGGCGATACAGTCGGCCAGTCTATAATCCCACTCCGTCATCTCTATGGCAATAGCCGGCATCAGTAACTACCGGCCCCAGTGGTTCGGAATGATGAATCCTCGAGGTATTCATAATTCCCTACCGCAATATATCGAAGGCAATCAACCGGGTCCTTACAGACGCCCTTGCCACCGTCCTCTACCCGGTAATTCATACAACAAAAAATGGTATTCCCACATTTATCGCTAAAAATGAGCCTCGAGTGATTATTAAATCCGATTGGTTGGTTATTATCGTAACTTAATAACGAATTGATGGCCTGAAGACCGTCATCGATATGGATCCCGGAGGCCGGGGAGGCATAAACCTCAAAATCCGCCAGG
>JGI24003J15210_10000081_pt1 | contig 35952 bp, 57 predicted proteins | sample LinPmetageLP28_FD_15210 | JGI IMG/M metagenome (IMG submission 15210)
GTTGCTACCAAAGTAGTAGTCGTTACATTACCGACAACGACGGTTGTACCACCATCAAGGATTTCATCAGTAACCGCCGCAACAATCTGTGCGCCAGAACTTGCTGTACCAACTTCGTAACCGATATCACCTGTTCCAATAACAGGAGCCACATCACAAAATATTCTAATGTTAGTAAGAATCGTGTTCGCTGGTTGTACAAATGTAGCAATAGAGGGGCTGTCCCCTGCTGTGGTGTTTACAGTAACACCAGAAGCGTAACCAACATGCTTGATATATTTATTGGTAAAAATACCAGTAGAAGCAACAGACGAGGTTTCAGTTATCGCACCTGTAGTGCTGTTTTTATTGATAACTTTAAAACCGTTTTCGGAGCGGACTGCTCCGTTAAATGTAGTAGTAGCCATTTAAGTCTCCTGTCTTGGCTAATGTCAGCCACCCATTGTAGCTGTCAGGAATATAGAAACTATAAACAAAAAAAGGGCAGCTCGCAAGCCGCCCTTTTATTGGGTTTGTTATTAGGCTCCAGGAGAGCCAAACACACAACGAGGGTCAGAAACCCCGAAGCTATAACGCTCACGAGCTTTATAGCGAACATTGCCTGTATCAAAATCACCTTCCATAGCAGTTTGCATCGGAGTACGAACAAAATGCTTAAAGCCGTTTGGTGCATCCGTTTTAATGAAGAATGCGTCTGTATCGGTTAGGAAGTGGTTAACCACATAACCTTCAGGAAGCATACCCATGTTACGGACAGCGTTGACGTCATTATCTGCTGTAGCTGGGCGCAGATTAGATGCCATCAAACGCTCAGCAACAAACTGTAGCGCAGGAGGAATGATCATTTTCATACCACGAAGAGCGATTTTAAGACCGCGCTCATCAATAAATGCTGAGATATCAATCAAGGATTGCTCGAGTGATGTCTCATTCAAATCGGCTGCTGTAGTCAACTCATTTTTAAAGTTGCCACCAGAAGTCGTGGGATGATCTGTTGCACACAATTCCTTACCATCGCCAAGCAAGAAGTTAGAATCAAAAGCATTGTTTAGAACAGATGCTGCTTTGACTTGCTTAGTATTAGCCATGGAACGAGCCAGCGCACGAGTATAACGAGAGCTGAGTTTGTCGTAGAGATTATCCTCAACGGCTTCCTCAGTAATCGAGAACGCAAGTGCGATAGTTTCATGTGTGTAACGTGCTGTAAATGATTCGTTTGCAATATCAAATGATACTGCTGCACCCTCTTGTTTAGTGGGGGCGGCTCCGAATCCAGCGAGCATTACCTCTTCTTCAAAAGCACGATCTGAATTTTCTGAGTCATAGATCTCAGCATGTTCATTATCGTAACGGTCATACTCCATACCGAACAAGGCATTTAGTCCTGGCTCGAGTTCTTTAAGGAGTTGGGATCTTGCAATAGCCATATCTAATTACTCCTTATAGACCAGTGGTTGCAGTATGGAAGGGAAGATTCAATTTGACTAAAAACACTACGCCAGCAGCAGTAACGTCAATTTCATCAAATGAACCCTTAATGCCAACTACACGGAAATTATCCGTTGCAGTAGTAGCACCAGCAGAAGCGACAGAAAGTTCACCGATAGAATTACCAGTAGAACCGTTTTCTGAACCAAATCCAGCACCTTCAGCGTTTCCATGAATCAAAGCAGTTGCCGTTGCAATATTAGTCAACGTAGCATCTCCTTGGATTTCATACACTTGATGTGGGTTATCGTAAACAAAAACCCGAGCTTCGGTACCTGACTTCAAAGAAGCAGTTCCAGGATAGTGGTTAGAAAATGTTGGAGTACCGTCAAGAGCGACGAACTCACATCCAGCCATAACACCTAGGATAGCAACACTACCGCCATCGGCTGCACTTACATCAACAAGTCCGTTAGCTAACGGGATCACCATATCACCTTGAAAAATAGATGATGAAGATCCTGCTGTAGCAGATACCTGTACGAGATAAGAAGTCAAACCGTTGGAGTTCGCCGCGCTACCTAGAAGATTATGAGGACGTAGTCCAAATGGTCCATCAATATTTGATCCGGCCATAATAAAGTCCTTTCTTCATTACTCAGAGCCTCCTTTGGCTCCGAAAGTTACACGAGACTGCCGTTCATTATGAATCGGCATTGAACTATGCTGTTCTCTCATCAAGTCATTATCAACCGCAATCATCTGATCCGCTGTCTTTTGCTTAAAATGATCATCACGTTCATTTTTTGACTCCATAGGAAAACGAGCTAAAATGAGACCACCAACACCAATTACCCCTGCATGTTTACCGTCTTGGACGGTGGGGGCTTGGAAATCAGGATACTCATCGGCGCGAACTAATTCAAAGCCTTCGCGGAGGCGAGCTGAAAGGTTTTTACTATCGTCATAACCCATAACCGAGTCACGGATCCAACGATGAGTATATCCCTCAGGGGCAGGTGGGGCGTCCAACGTAGACGGGGGTTGCCAAGGTTTGCGGCGTGAATCTTTTTCACGAGTGGCAGTAGTGCGTGGGGTACGATCCATGATCTATTCCTTCACGAGTTATTTATGCGAGCAAGTTGCTTCGCGTATTGTTCATAAGATACACCTAATTTATCAGCGATTGCAACCTGAGAAGCACTCAATTTGATTTTTTTAGGAGAACTTTTCCCAGATGACCTAGAAGCAGGGGCTACAGGTGACCGCGAAGAGGAACGCTGCTCCTGTTGAAACTTATGCGGAAACTCTTCTCTTATGCGTTTATCTAGCTCTGCATAGTAATCATCGCTTGTAGGATCAAAAAAGTCTTCTTCTACTAATTTTTTATGAATGGAAAAAGCAGTAAGAGTCATAGGTTCATCTTGACCAAACCATTCATTTTTAGAAGCCCAAGATCTTGCTTTAGGATCAGCCTGTTGTGGGGCTTGTTGTTGTGGAGCTTGTTGTGGAGGGGCTGCTTTACGGTTTTCTAATTGAATTTTAGCAACATTCAACCGCTCTGATTCAATAGCTAATTTAGCAATTTGTTTTTGAGCTTCAATCTGTCCATCAACATCACCAATGTTTATCGCATCAGATAGTTTTTTCTTTAAAACATCTTCTTGCGAACTTACCCTTTGATCATATTCACTAACATATGACTCATCAAGTTTGTTAGTACGGTCTGCTAATTCTTGATTTTGTTTTTGAACAGCTTTAGCATACTCAGTGGCGGCTTGCTCACGACGTTCCGCTTCACGCATTTTGTAAGTAAGTTTTTCAATACGCTTTTTAACCTTGTCACTATAACCTTCAAGGTCATCATCGCTTGCGTCTTCTGTAGCAGCATCCTTAGTATCAAGCTCTTTTTCATCTTGCTCAACTTGAGGGGATTGCTCTTCTTCAAGCTCTACTTCTACAGTTTCTTCTACTTCAGCAGTGTTTTCCGCTTGGGGCATAAGAATAACTCCTCTTATGTATGAATAATATCTTCAGGATTTTTTATTCGCGCTAAAATCTCATCATCGTTTAACAACCGAACTTCGCCACCATCTATTTTAAAACGGCTACCTGCGTAACGACCAAAAATAACCCAATCGCCTTCTTCACACCAAGGCTCTGAGTCACCAAACTTTTCTTTGTCTTTATAAGCTAAAGGACCAACTTTAACTACATAACCACAAACTGTAGCTAATGCTTCACGTTCTACAGCAGCATCCGGAATATATATCCCTCCTGCCGTTTTACCTTTACCGCGATAAGGCAGTATCAAAATACGCCAACCAGAAGGTTCTGGTAGCTTTTCTTTTGCGGTAATAGTGTCAGGAGATGTTTCTTTTTTGCTAGATTCTTGTGCGGCTTTAGCATACCGTTCTGGGACAAGTAAAGTTTTACTCATGTTTCATCCTTTGTAGCAGGAGCTCTAACTCCTGTTGTATATGGGCAAGCTCTGCAAGACGTGCTCGCAGCTCCTTGAATGCGGTAAAATCTTCTACCTGACCTTCTACAATTTGCTCAGATATTTGATTCTGCCGTTCGTGTAGTATAGTAAGGAGTTTTTCGTGAATGTAAAGGTCAGACATCTATGCTTTATAAACTTTCTTAGGTTTTCGTGCAGTTTTAGCTGCATTTTTAAAATCTTTAGCGGAAGGCGCACCTTTTTGTCCAGCTTTACGCATGGGTTTTCCACTTGCCCTTCGTTTAGCTATATTTCTGTACAAACTCATTTTTTAAATCCTTTCAAGCCTCGAATACCGAAACTAGCCCCAATACTGGCATACATAGCCCATTGAAACCATTCTGGTGTATTAGACAAAGCTGCAAAGCCAGCTTCAACATAAGGCTGAGTAAAAGGTATGAAACACATAGCAATTATAATTATAAATAAAATTGTCCATGCTTCATCTTTCCAACTGTCTTGGCTACCTTGAGCCATTATCTTTTCCCACCCTGCTTCATGGGTGGCAGCTACTTTCATAACTTCTGCTTCAGCCTCGGCTTTTGCTAGTGCAACTGCTGATTTGCCCTTTTGCTCAGTTACCTTTTTTTCCATCCAAGAGCCAGCAAGATTAGCAATAGGACCGATCAATGCTTGTATCATTTGTTTATCTCCCTAATCTTCGTAGTAGCCCTCATTCATACCCAACATAGCGGATAAGCCAAATAACTCCATTATGACAAAGGTGAAAAACAAAAGCAAAACCCCTCCAACAATTAACTTGCCACTAAAATTGGTTGAACCAATTTTTATTGCAATAAACTCATTTCCCAAAACGCGGAGCAAAAGCTCAAAGCTATTGTCTCCCACTTTAGCATCTATAACTTTCTTTTTATCTTCCATTAATAAACTTTTACATCCTCTGGATTGACTCGCCTAGGAACGCAATAAGCTGTCGCGCGGTCTTTAGCATCCATATAATCTCTATACATATAGTTGCCATATCTTTTTGTCACTTGTGCGGCATACCAATTACAATCATTAATATCCCAAAAGTACATATTGCCACTTTCTAATTTCCTAAAATCTCCAGTGCCAAGATAGACTAATAACAAAAATACATCTGCTATTCCTGTCATTTTTCACTCTTATGTTCATGCCCCATCCAGATACCAAAAATACCAGTCATGGCTCCCATAACCACAGAAACAAAAGCAGATTGCGGTGCTGTTGGTTCAGGTAACGACATAAACCAATTAGCGCAATTCCAAGACATAACAGTGCTCGCTAACATCATGCCGCGAGGTAAAATTTTCCATTTTAGAAAAATTTCCACATTCACTAAAACACGCCTTTAAAATTCATCCCAGCAATAGCAGCACCACCACCTCTAGCTTTAGGGCTTTTTGCAACCTCACCTGTTGGGGGAGAACCCATACTACGCTTTACAGGTTCTTTGCCTTTTCTGCCCATAGCCTCTGCAAGATCAAACTCCAATATTTCTATCTTATCTGGGTCTGTTTCATTCGCCAGCATTTCTTTTAGCTCTGCTACTCTTGTGTTTCTTGAAGTCATTTTATTCTCCTTTAAATTTCTTGGAATGGTCTTCCTGATAAAAGGTTTTTCCTCGCGACGCTACGCGGAGATAAAGTCTGGAAAGCGTTAGGTACTCCCTCAAGATCTGATCTAACTCTGTTCATATCTTGCTGGAGCAACCTATTTTCTGTTCGTAAATCTTTTAGAGCTGAAGCAGTTATTTTATCTTCCAACAAATCTCTTAAAGTATCTTCTCCACGCAGAGGGTCGGCATAACCCCCAAATCTTTGTGGTAAAGACTGTTTTGGGTCGGAACCAATATAAGTTTCCAGCTGCGTCATATAATCAAGTTTAGGATCACTATCCGGAGGCGTGAACACCCCTACATCTGACTGATTTTCAAGATACTTATCAAACAAGGCTTGATCAATCATTCTTTCTCTATTGTTTATATAATCTTCCCCATACATTCCTGCTATACGAGCATCAGCCTCTTCTCTAGTTTCTGTAGCAGGGTTCGGGGGGATTGTAGGGATATTTGCAGAAACTCTAGTAAACCCACTAGGCGATACAGTATTAGGGGTAAATGTAGTTTGGTTTCCTGGAGCATCATCAGGGCGACCAGTAAAAGGCTGCGGCGTTTGGTCTAAATATTTTTCAGCTATGCCCATACCGCTAGTAATACCGCCTGTATCAGACGTACCTTTGCCAAATCCAAATTTACCCGCAATAGCATTGCCTAAAGAAATTATTCCAGATAAGGCTTTATTTGCTCCCATTACTGGAGGCAATGCACTAAATGCTCCGAGGGGTGTGTTCTGTCCAGGAACTGCCATATCATAAACATTTTGCCCAAACGTCTGATCTGTATCATAACCTGTCGCAGAAAGTAATTTATCAGCTATACTGGTTTCGGGTACTTCAATACCAAATCCCCTAGTATCACCAAAAGCACCAGAAAGAATTCCTTGTGCCATTTGGTTTTGGTAATTATCCCCACCAACATTTACGCCACTTTGTATATCTTTATTGATTTGGTCAACAAGGGCATCTAGACCACTTACTTGATTACCTTCAGTAATACTTCCTGGACCATCTTGCCTCCCCACACGAGGAGAGGTGGTTATATTATCTGAAGGTCTATCGTTATTATCGTTACCTTGATTTCCTCCCCCAGAGTATCTAGAAGCCTCCGCACCAAATCCCGCACTTCCTGGACCGTCAAGTCTGCCCATTACCCACCCCTATTAGACATACGTTGCATTGCAATCTGCGCTCTCATCTGCGCTATATCCTCAGTGCTACTAATCCGCTCACGAGCTATATTAGCTTGGTCTTGCGCTTTACGCTCATTAAGTTCAAGTTCAAGTTGCTCTTGTTGGGCATCTTGCATTTGATCTTGTTGCCGTAATTGTAACTCTTGTTGTTTCAATTCAACAAGTGGGTCTTTCTGCTGCTCACCTATAACTTGTGCTTCTTGTTGTAAATAAGCTGAAAGAAGTTCTGCTTCTATTTCATCTACACGGCTTTGCATCATTTCAGGCGGGATAGGCTGTCCTTCTTGCTGCTGTGTCTGCATTTCTTCCTGTGCCGCCATTTGTGCCATCATACCCAAATGTTCAAAAATATGAGTTTGCAAAATCTGCATAGCTGCTGGATTACCTTTTACAGTCATACTCTGCATATAAGCTAAATGTGATTGTATATGTGCTTGATGGTTTTGCTCAGGGAATGCTTTTAATTGTTTTGTTCCCGCAAGAGCTAATTGCAACATACCGTTTTCTTGCAACGCTCCAGTAGGCTGAGGCTGTTGCGGAGGGGGTAGTATCTGCTCAATATTATCCACACCTAAAGCACTATACATTCTACGATAAGCTTCATAAGTATTGTGCATTTGTGGATTAGCTTGGGCTAATTTTAATTGCTCTCCTGCAAGGCTCACACGTTGTGACATACTGAAAATATTGGGATTAGCCACAGGTACAATATCTACTCGGCCATCAAAATCAGACATTTTCTGACCTTGTTGTGCGCCTTCTACATTGTACTTATAATCTGTACCATCTACACCAATCAAATCAGCAAGCAATTTAAATTCTTGCTTCATAGCATTGTACAATCGTTTATGTACCGCAGACATAATACGGCTACCACGCTCCATAAGAGCTACAGTTGTACCAACAGGCATCTCAGTATTCTGTATATTACCTGTTCCAATATCTGTAGTGCCTACAAATTTCTGAGCAGCTTGCACAACAAAACCTAAAAGCTGAAACAGAGTCGCGCTCGGCTCTTTGTAGGGCAGGGGCAAGAGTGAGCCGCGTAACTCCGTTCCAACAACATCGACATCTCGCCATTCTCCAGGCTGGAGCGGCTGATCGTCATCTCGTATGCGTAAACCGCGAGCTTTAAATCCTGCTGGCATATTTGATAATGTACCAGCATCTATAAGCTGTCGTAAATTAGCTGTGGCAGTACGGGATAGATTCCCTAACAAATGAATCAAACCATTTCCGTAAAAACCTAATCCAGGAGTAAACATATAATGGATAAAATATTGTTTTTTCCGTTTAAATAGGTCATTTTGGTCATAATTCCGGTATATAGATAAAACATCACCAGAATCTTGAGCTACTGTCACAATATACGGTAGTTTTATACCTGTTTCTTCACCTTCAGCATCTACATCAGGAAAATCTTCAATATCTAAATAACAATGGCACTCTAATAAAGATACTTCTTCACTTTCGCCAGATTGTTCCATACCAGAAAGGTCTTGTTTTGTTTCCTGTAACTCATTTGTATCATAATCACCCGTCTGAACTTCAATATCACGGTAGAATCCTGTGACTTGAGCCTTGCGTAACTCATTTTCGGACATTTTTATCATGTGTGTAACACGTTCACATGAAGCAAGGTCAGTAGCATTAAAAGGTACAAGCAAATCTTCAGCCTGTACGAACTTACTTACCTGTCTGCCCAACATAGGGTCAGGATAAACCTTTTTAAACGCACTACCACATAGACCTAAATAGTATAACATTTGGTCAAACTCAGAATCATACTCCTCCATAACATGCAGAATTTGATAATTCATCTCAGTTTTAATACGGTCAGCCTGTTTTTCCAATTCAGATGTTGTATCACCCAAAACTTGTGTGCGGACAGGACCGCTCGGTGGCAATAATTCTTTATAGGCTTGGCTTTGGAACTGGCTAACTGCTTCATTAAGCATTGGGTGTATTACACCTGTAGCTCCTGCAAAAGGTTCTGTACGGTTCTCATACTTTACACCAAGTAAATCTAACCCTTTAGTATAAACATTCAACCATTCTTTACGCGAACTCTTATCTTCTTCAGTTTTTTCAAGTACCATACTCGCAATACCTGTCAACTCATCCTCACTAATATACTCAGCAAGGTTATCCATAAATTGCGCTTCACCCTTTTCATCATCAGGTGTGCCAAATTCTACAGAACCATCTTCATTAGTTGACATTTCCATACCATCGAATGATGGTTCAGGGGCAGCGAGAGGTAGTTCTACCTCTATATCATCGGTCGGCAACTGCTGACCAACCAAAGTAAATTCGCGTTCTATATTATTAAATGCGTTAGGTTGTTTAGCCACGTTTACCTCCTTGTACGATACGAAGGGTAGGCCGTGGTCGGAGGGCTTTTTCCATCTCCTCAAGTTTGCAGCGCAAATACTCGAGTTTATCCGTAATAGTTTGCAACTCTTGGGGGACCGTCCACATAATCGTCATAATCCTCTGGGTGTTGTATAAACCCACCTTCGCGGAAACGTCGGAGAGCTTGTGTTACTGTATCAACAAAATCATCATTTTCGCCAACAGGAAACGAAGCACACTCTTCAATTACTTCTTCTGCCCATCTTGTATCTGGAGCCCATACTAAACCACTTTCTAGGATTGGCGCAATGGAGTTCACTCTTGTATATTTATCATTACCTCTACTTGGAGCATAATTCTGCACAGGAATACCCATACTACGCAATTCTTGCGTTAAAGGCGTTCCCGTAGCTTTAGCTTCAATAATCACACATTCTGGTTCCCAATAATCATATTCTTCTTTAGCAACACGTTTTAATTCAGGGAAATCCCATCTACCTCGCCGCGCATCACATAAAATAATATGCGGTAACTCACCCTCCACAGGATAAAATACACCCCATGTAGTTATAGCACTATAATCAGCATTTTCCTTTTTACTAAACGCCGTATCATAACTCTGCATCACATAACTTAATTTAGGGATATCTTCCTTCTCCCACTTATTCCACCACTCACGCTTCAATATAGCTGTAGTTTCACTCGTCGGATTCTGCTGCCACTGCGCTTCCCACTTACCTACCGATAATGAAGCCTTAACCTTTAATAATTCCTCTTTCTTCCAAAACTCAGGCCATAATACTTTATCATCATCAATTAAAGCTGGGAACTCAACCACTTCCCATTGGTCGGCAAGTACATCTCGCGCCTGTTGCTTTAATAATTTACCTGTAAGATCTATCTCGGACCATCGCGTCATTACAATCACAATCGCTCCTCCAGGCTGCAAACGCTGCCGTGGACCACTGGTATACCACTCATACGCATTCTCTAATGCCGCAGGGGACATCGCATCTTGTTCAGAATGGGGGTCATCAATAATCATTAAATCCGCACCACGGCCTGTAATCGCTCCTCCTACACCAGCCGCAAAATATTCACCGCCAGCATGGGTCTCCCATCTGCCAGCCGCACTACTATCCTGCCGTAATTTTACATCTGGAAAGACCAGAGAGTAATCAGTACTATTCATAAGGTTACGCACCTTTCGGCCAAACCTCACCGCTAACTCACCTGTATGCGTTGCTTGAATAATCTTTAACTTAGGGTTCAATCCCATTAAATAACTCGGCAATAAATAACTAGCATACTCCGACTTTGTATGTCGCGGTGGCATATTCACAATCAACCGCTTAATACTACCATCAGCTAAACCATTAAATTTCTGAGCCATTATCTTATGGTGTCGTCCCTCAATAAACTCAGGCCATACTGTCTTGCAGTAGGACATAAAATCCTTCCTAGCGAGATCACTGGAGATATGCTGCTTACTCTTTTCAAGCAACCGAGCATACTGCTTCAATACTTCTTCAGGGACAGTCATTGGGGCATTTGTCATAATAATCTAATAATATAAAAATTTTCTTAGCGCAAGACTCTCCGATCATTGTTTCAAAAAAGGGGGTAGGGGTACGTCGTATAATTTTCAGAGTGCTAACGATTTGGACAGAACCGTGTACTACGCCTTGCTTGTACACGTTCGTCACGCTCTAGGGGGGTTGCCCTGTTGCAAAAGTGCAACACTGTGGCAAAGGTGTAGCGGGGTACCTTTGGCACCCCGCTACTAGGGGTTAGCTTGCCGCCAACACTAGCTTGCCAAAGGCCATGCCGTAGGTATTAGCCGTTTGGCTACTAAGGTTAAACCCGCCATTTAGTATTGCCGCNACAGCGTTTTGGTTAGTATGTGCGCTGTTTACGTTAGCAAACACACTAGCCGCCCAATGGCTATGCGCGGCTTGTATTGCCGCCAATGGCACACTAGCCAGCTTGCTAGGTAGCTTGGTGCTAATGCCAGCAACATTAAAGCACTTAACACCGTTAACGGTATGTTGCGGCACACCGTTTACACACGCCCATAAAATAAGGCCGCGTGCGCTAACTTTGCCAGCTTTATTTGGTTGCATGGCGCGCCACATAGCACCGCCACCAAACAATGTGCCGTTGGCTAAGGCGTTTGGTGTTAGCTGTAAAGCCACGTTGCCCATGCCATTAGCGTTAATAAAAGCAACCATTGCCGCAACATTAATGTTGCTGGTTGCACCGTTTGCACCGTTAAAAGCTTGTGCCGCTTGTGTTGTAGTTTTAACCATTGGTAAACCCCTATTTGGTTAACACCAGCACCCTATGCGCTGGCTATACCTATTATATACACTAGGTATTAACATAGTGTAAACCCCTAAAATGCAATTAATGCAAATAAAACGCATAACGCGCCAATTATTGCCATTAACATTTGTGCCGCCATGCGCCTATGTAGCCAGTAGCAAAACAAGCAAACCCCATAGCAAATAAAAAACCGCTTATATAATGGTGCATTGGTGGCAAGTTAAAACCACCTAAACTGGCAAACATTAGCGTTATGCCAGCAAGCATAAAGTAAAAGTAAGTAAGTATAATAAACATTGGTAAACCCCTATTGTTTAATTGCGTTATGTAAATACCTAAACAACAAAACACCGTCCGGCAATAGCAATATTAAAAAACATTGTCTGGGCGTCCAGGCCGGAAGTCTGGAGAGTTACGTGTGATATACTCTCATCACATCATAAATGAATGGATGAACGGTCAATCCATCCATCCATCCATCCATCCATCCGCTACAAACAAAAAGGTAGGGCAACCGAAGTCACCCTACCGTGGTGGTTAACCTATTTCATGGTACGTCCAATTACCAATAGCCATATGCGGCATGAGGTCTGGCTCGTCGCAACTGCTCCATGCCCAACTATCATTAGGCCGCTCCTCAAATTGGCTCCAACCTCCACGGTCGTCATACCAATAAATTATGCAGTCTTGGTTGCTCCAACTTGGCGCATCGTCCTCGTCAAAGAGCTCCTTATCACTTTGGTAGTTAATGTACACATTACGATAGAACCGTAACCCTACAATAAGGTTACCGACCTCTTGTATGCTGGCAGTATGGCCTACCGCCAACTTTGTCGTGAAACTATTATGATGATCAACGATGTATAACATTGTTGCCTCCGTTGTTTGTAGCTGCTGGCAGTATTGCCAACCCCTTTATACTAATGGGTGAGGCGCAAAGAGGGTGGGTTTTATAGTCCTATTGTGTCGGCTGAAGTCCCATGAGTTCTGGAGATATCTTAAATGATGTAGTGTGAGTGTATATGACTGTACATATACACATAGAGATTCATCTCCATCCATCCGTTTCCATCCATCCATCCATCCAAAAAAGAATGGGCGACCATCGGCCGCCCATCCAAGGATGATTAAGCTGGGATAACGAACAGCTCAACGAAGTTCTTGCCCCATGTGGCTTTTGCTGATGGTGACTGTCCACCATTAAGCGCGTCCAATAAAGCATGGAACTTTCTTGCCTTGATGGATTTGTGGGCTAAGTCTACATCAGTCAAGGTAATTACCTGACCGCCGTGGCTGTCGGAGTTGATCAACTGCCAGACCACCTTGCCACGAAGGGCGAGGTTGGGATTGCCTGAATCGTCAAACAATGTTTTTGCCTTTTCAAAAGGAAAAGGATTAGCCGTACCTAATACATCTACAGTAGGACGAACACCTACATTGTTTGGATTGCCGCCAGCATGCTCTTGGACAAAGTTAAAAATGTCCTGAGCGGTGACGCCAGCTTTGCGCTGGTCCTCTGGGAGGGAGTTGATACCTGCAAAAGTGATTTCTGCAACGGCGACTTTTTTAGCTGATTTAGCCATGATAAGTTCCTTTCTACGAACTTGAGTTAGTAGCAACCCTGCTACACATATAGAGTAGCAAATTGACCTTCCTATGTAAACCCCTATTTACTCATAATGAACAAAAAAGATACGAGCAGCTCGACACCTGATGTCATGTGAATTCACGGGATATCACCGGACCTCTCACCCTGGATCGTCTTTCATCATCAGTCGTCGCAAAACCTCTGCCCATCCATCATGATCCATCGGCCAATCCATCCATCCATCATAGACAGCCGGACCATCCTCCATCAATCTCTGTGCAAGGTGGGTTCCATCCATAAATAATAAGCGGGAGGAGGAGGGATGATGAACCAAGTTCCAAACGCATCCACCAACTCTTGTTCTTGAGGTCTGCCATGCTATTTGATGAGGACGCCACTTAGGAAACTTCTTGTCAGACTTTGTCGCAAGAACCTTTAGCTCTACCCAGAAGTCATGCCCATTCAAGCAACCGTTGAGGTCAGGCACTCCTGGACTAGCCCATGACTCTACCCTAGTCCAATGCACACCTGTCGGTGCTGTTCCTTCGCGTAGCTTGTTCCAAAGTTTTGACTCAGGTTTTTTCTGCGGCATTCGGTAAGACCTCCAGATTATCCATGTCTATCACAGGGCTGGTCGCGTCTACCAAAGCAGGGAACTCTTCTTGTATGCGGCGTATCTCATTCATTACTTCGTCTTTACTCATTTGGTCTATCTTTCCAGTGAGTATCTCTTTGCGGTCAATGTACAGACCAGCCGCTTGGCCTCTTGATTTTTCAGCAGATACAGCCGCCGCATAGTTTCCGTTATTCATTGCGGCATCTCTCAACTGCGCTAACTTCTGCACATGGTTTTCAAAAGTGACTTCAAACTTATGTTGTAACTCTTGCTTAATCTCTCGCACACGATCTAACACTTGTGGATAGTTGCGTCCGTTGAGCATATGGCTGGCGATAGAGTGTGCATTGGATTCAGCGTACCCTGCCCTGAGTGCTGCTTCTGTCTGCGTAACCTCTTCGGTAGCATAAATCATTGCAAACTTTTCCTGCATGGGTGTCAGCCCTTTTTCCACCCGAGGATTAGCCACAACGTCCAGACTTTTCTTATGTGTAACCTTCGCCTTTGCCATGAGAATACAATACTTTTCTATAATAGGAAGGTAAACAGAAATCGAGTCATTTCTAAAACCGAACGGTTGAGACTCGCGTGGGGGATCAAAGATAACCCTACGATATATGATTTTGATTCATAAACCTTTGATATGATTGTATAGCCAGATATCGTATATTCTTATATCCGATCTATCACTTCGCTTAAATATCTCATTCGTTACTATTAGTAAGAGTGACCACAATATCAGAGAGCCACGGTTATTGGACCGTGACCCTTGTATGTTTTAGATTAGTATAAGAACTAAGATTAGAGGTAGCATATCCCAGAGTAGATCCATTGTAACCTCCTGTTAAGATTCAGTAAGCAACTGCCTACCCTTATATAATAAAGCGTGATGCCACATGAAGTAGTATTAAATACTCCATGTGACTATTTTGTTTTAGCGGAATATCCACAGAAATATGAGCACAGATATTGCACCTAAAAGGCTAAGTAGTATCATGTTTCTCTCAATACACGTTGTTGGCGAAACCATTGGTGAGTAGCCCCACCCTCTTGTGGATAACGGTGCTCAATATAAAGCCATTTATCTGTTACAACTTGCAGATAACTGTAATACTCAAGCCCTCGCTCTACTTCACAAGTACCTGTGGGGTCTTCACAAAGATGCCCTATTTGTTGCTCTAACAAACAATTTTCATATTGCACAATTTCTTCAGGGGATTGTGTGGCACAATCAGTATACCATACCTGATGGGTACTATCATCACTGACTACATTTTGCCAAGTATTATTAGACATTGCTGCCTCCTTTTGTTGATGTAGCCCTTATTAGCTACCCCTATATAATAAGGTGTGATAGGTTAAGAGGTTGTTTTATTTACTCATTAAGACAAAAAAGGTGGTCACCGAAATGACCACCAGTTAAGGGAGAGATGATGTAAGAGTCATGCTTACACCATCATAATAAATCATTCTTGTACTGACTGAAAAGCAGAATCTGTAATATTCCGCGACCGCTCGGCAGTTGCTCCATCAATCCATAATTCAATCTCATCCGGATCCATCAATCCAGATTTAGCTAATTCAGTCGCACATTGTCGGGAATCAATCTTTCCTTGTAGGAAACTATCTTGAACTTCTTCCATACAATCCATCGCCCATGCTTTGACTTTACCCATGTTTTTTCTCCCATCGTATTTCCCGCTCAGCTACATCTTCAGCGGTTGATATTGCACCAGCCATAGCCATCCATCCATCATTATTGTATTTATTCTTATCAGAACTAGAATCATGGCAAATAGTATATAGCTCAGTTAGCTTTTCAAGCACCTGTTGCTTAGTCATCTTTTTTATACTCCTTCATCCATGTATTAAGAACATCGGTTGCGAGATGTTTGGTTATATCAAACTCTTGCATAAGGTAGATAGTAGCTGCGAACATATTAGTTTCACCACTATCCCGTAACTCATCCAGGAATTGTTTGTATGAATTACTCAACCCACCAGAGTTACCCATTAGTATTCACTCGGTAGCATAAGTACGCCATCCGAAAGGTAGAACTTGAAACCAGAGTTAGGTGGCAGGTCTGCATAATTAAGGTTACGAGTATGCAGTATTTTGGGACCATCACCTTTATCACCATCTGTACCTATAATAACAGCACCGTTATCGCTATCAACAGTTATTTGTATGAAGATAATATAATCCTCCTCACTTAGTAGTGGTAAGAACTCAGTAGCTATAATATCCATAAACCAGTAAGCACCCATCCTTTCAGCAAAGGATTTAGTACCATCCGTAAGCCGTAGCTCAGGGGTCATAGGCAGTTTATGGGAATAATGATTTAGGCTACCAGTAAAGGCATCAAAATCAAAGATTAAGTCTTTTGCGTTATTCATCGGCATTTGTAATCCTCCTATTGGAAAAGAGTGTCATACTCATGGGTTGAAAGGAAGTGGGAAAAGTTGCTGTCGACAATATCTTGCCATTTAGCCCACTCATCCAAGAAAGTTTGAGCATCATCGCCTTGTATAAAGAACGACCACCCAGACTCATAATGTTTAACAGTAATACTGTCAAACTCTTGCTTGAGGCTGTAGCCACCGATAACCATTACTGATAAACCCTTTCTGCATCACGAAGTTGCACTAGAAAATCTGCGGCTTCAGGGTTTTGCTGTTGCCAATGAACAGCATGGTATTTACGACCACAATACAAGTAACGATAGCCTGTTTGTTCAGCCGCCTCTTTGACAAACTTTTGTAACTTTTTCAAGTTAGTATCAGTGAGTACTTCTATGACCATATCTTCATTATCAATACTATGATAAGTGTAATAGAGTTTTTCATTGATAACCATAATAGACTCCTTTCTGCGAGTTAAGGTTATAGTTTAATAATATAGCCTGAGGTATTGAAAGCAACCAATAAATACTCAAACCAACTTATTCTCAACTTCTTTGATAAACCAACAAGTATCAGTATTGGTTGTCCAATTATCATCATCTGTTTTGTCACACTCATACACACAAGCCACTAAGTCATCTGGATAGGTGGGTGCTTCATCTGGATATTTTTCAACTATGCTCGTATCTAACCAAATACAAATATCAAACATTCTATTGCCAATGGATACACCTACCCATTCCATGTCATCATCAAGATGTTCATACCAAGCATCGCCTCGGCATTTGTAATCCTCAAAACGTAAATGCGCTTCAAAATGTGCAGTTAAAAAACCTTTCTCATAATCTGATAAAGGTAATTCAAATCCTGTATATTCCATAGCTTTACTCCTTTCTGCGAGTTGTACTTATACTTAAATAATAAAACGTGAGTACATGAAAGCAAACGCAAAATACTCAAAAGAATAAAAGGTGTTCCATAGATTTGAGTCCAATGATTTAAGGCAGACAACTCTTTATACCGCGCTATCCCCGAAACATACCTGAGGGAAGGAATAGTTTAGCATCTATGGCTTTGTATTTCACCCAGTAACACGCTCTAATATGACTTGAGCATTTATTAGAGCCAAGGCAGGGACGTCGTCAAACCTTTTACACGTCGCCCAAATGAGGTTTATACGTCTACCCCCTCTGTTTCGGGACAGGCTTATTATTATCCTGTCCGTATCTATATGATAATGTCCAGAACTTAGTTTGGTCGTCAGTATAACTGAGAGCTCTGAACTCATTACCTTCAATAATCCAAACTACATTATCAGGCCGAAAACAAATCCTACTATGTAGATGGCATTCATTAATATCAAATGATATACACTCCGCTCCTGTTGGGCTTGACCAATCCAGCGATACTATTTGCTCAAGAAGCGAACCAGCTTTCCCCAAATCCTGCTTATCCATCTAGTCCTCCTCGGTGTTGTCTTCGCAATGTGGAGAGCAAGTAGTTTCTCCCCAATCTTTGCGGTCTTCTTCATCTCTGTACCCATTGTGATATTCCTCTATTTGTGCCTCTGTCATAACAGGGGGGATGATACGCTCACCCTTATAAGTCCCTTCTGGGTAATAATGCGGTTTGTAAGGCCGACCGTAATAACGGTCAGCCCCACCACGGTCTGCAGGAGACCCATGTTTGTTAAGCGACATCGATTACCTCCTCCTGTTCACGCCTAGCATTTTCCTCAACATGCAACATAGCCTCTATATCTACTGAAGGGTATTTAGCTGATACATAATTAACATAACCAAGTAACTCTGCGTACAGAACCATAAGGTCACTGACTTGACGAGCGGCAGTACTGATATCAGTACCTACCCTACCAAACTCTTCAAGGTTTTCAATTAAGTCTTTCATGGCAAGCTCCTTTCTCCAAACTTAACGCCATACTTAATAATAGCTATTTACTTTTTCGTAGCAAGCCTTTTTGCTTCTTTTTTAAAAATAGCTAAAACACGTTGCCGACTGATATTATAATCTTGTGCGATGCTTTGGAGAGTGTGGTTCTTGATAAACCTACGCTCCCAAATATCATAATTACGCTCAGCTTTTCTGGGTGTTCCTGTTTCATTTCCATATCTACCATCTGGTATTTTGAGGTTTAATCGCCTTGCCCATATCCGAGCAGTTTGGTAAGAATACCCGAGTCTTGCGGCAAAATCTTTCCAACTTGTAGATTCTGCGGCAGACTCACGAACCCATTGCTCTTTACTTGGTTCCATCAGTAACCTCATCTTCCCAAAAACTATCTGGCCTATCGTACGGATGTTTAGGTGTACTAGCATCTCCAGAGCGCATTTTAGTAACAGTGCGATCAGGTTTAGGTGTTTCATGAAATGATTCCATATACCGATGCAGTTCTTTTAGTGAGGGAAATAGGAGGGGGTCTTTAACCATAGGTCCATCTAATAACCAGACTTTTTGGCCTGTATCAGTTACATCGTTAGCTTGGTAAATTTCCCAAATAGGTTTCATCCGAACCATCCTTTTATACGCTCCCACAAACTTAGTGGAGGCAGTATCTCAGCTTCATGCTTTTGCGCTTTATTATTGAATTGATGCACATCAATAAAATCCACATCAGGTTCCTCTCGTTTACGTTTTTTACTGTAGATAAGGTATTGTACTTGGTTCATAGATAAACCCATCCGCTCACTTATATCTTTCAAAGTGTATCCAGCGGATTTGTATCCAAGAACTTTTTTAATCATTTTATCATTGTACCGAGCCATTATATCGCCTCCCTTTTATCTAAGATTTGCTGACATTTAGCCATACCATTAGGGGTTATCTGGTAATAGAATGGTCTCACATTACCAATCTTTTTAAGGTCTCCCCTTTTTTCTAAAGAAGACAGTATCTTAACAGGGTCACCAGTAAAAGTTTTACGGTCTAGATCATTAAAATCAGCCGCTCTCAGAGTTGCCCCTGTTTCAGCAAAGCGCAAGAGTACTGTAGCGACTTGCGTATTATTACCGCGCATGTATCCCTTTACTTTCTTAGCTGGTCTGATAGGCTCTCCTGCTACATCACGCACGTTTTGAAAACGTGGTAATTGACGTATTAACCATTTGATTTGCATACTGATACTACGGCACTCTAAATCTGCAATACGCTTTATTATTTCGTAAGTCTCAATATCAAGAGCTACGGATTTATGGTTATTGGTGTCCATTTCTTTCTCCTATGCACACAGGTCTAACATGAAATCAGGGATAGGTCTATTAGTCCATTTACAGAACTTTGACTTTTCCCCACGGTAGTAATCACGGTACGCGACCATGACGTTATGGTGTTTGTACTGCTCAGGCATTGCTTGAGGAAACTTTGTAAATCCTCTGGAAACTAATGCTGGGGGAGCACAACGCACAGCATACAATACTGATTCGGACTTATGAACTTTGCCGTATCGGTATGTGTATTCTTTAAATAAGTGATAACCTACTCGCCATGCAAGACGGTAATTATCTACAGTCTGGCCTACCCATATCGTGCATGGGTGTTTAGGGTGAACAGGCATATAAGGTGCTTCGTTTTTATGCTTCCAATGAGTAGTGCAAAGCATTTGCACCATCTCAAGGGGCATCTTAACAACATGCTTATCACAGTGCATTTGAGCACATTGCTTGGGATCCATAGAAAGCCAGAATATATTCATGGCATACGGTCATCTGGCAATGGCAAACTTACTGTGAGTAAGCGGTTAGGTGGCTGGCAGACAGCATAAATGAGAACCCTGCGCTTAGGAGACTCACGCTTTATATTGCGATACGCCTTAGCACATATATTAAGGTCAGAGTATTTGGTAGTGAGATACTTAGCCCTGCCAAAAAACTCTGTAATTGTGTAATACTGAATGTGACGAAACATATCGTCTTCATACTGTTGCCAGCCCATAGGTAATCCTTTCTACAATTAACCTATGTAAACTATAGTATGTTAGTTAACAGAATGTTAGCCCCTAATTTATCTTTTTAATCAAATAGGGGTTGCAGATAATGCAGGTCGTAGTGCATCAAAACCTTTACAACAGGAGTAAAATCCTCATGGTTTTTATATCTATTATATAGATAATTGATGCCTGATTGCATAACCGTCTGCATATGTCCTTTACCATTAGAATGTCGTTGACAGTAGAGCACAAGCTCTAACATATCGGCCATTTTTAATCTATCTTTTTCTTGTGGGGTAAGAACAAAAATCAATCCTAAATCTTCAAATACTTTTTTCTCAGCTTTATCAAAGGCTTGCTGTACTTCAGGATAACCCCACTTCGCAGTAGCTGGAATATCACCTAAGATAAGTTCAGGCACATCATGATACAGTGCCGCCATAATGATTTGTTTACTGCTATCAGGCCATAATTGATCAATCAAAATACTTACTGCATATGAATGTGCTCCCACTGTTTGCCTCTCAAACTGCATTGGTGCGGTATGATAGCGCATTATAAACTGTGCTTCCCATGCCGTTGTGATTGTTTTAATGTTGGGTGTTGTCTGGCATTTCTGTGCCGCCATCGTTTATTCCTCTTGTCCAAGGTTTATCACTAAAAGTTTTCTTAGCCTCGCCCCAATTCGGACCAAACTCTGCATCTACCACAGAAGGTATCTGCATATCTACACATGTCTCCATTATTTCTTTTATCTTTGCGGCTGTTTCAGCATCACCGACCGATACATCTAACTCATCATGCACCTGTATCATGGGTGTGATACCTTCTTTAAATAGAGCTACCATCGCTGCTTTAGTTTGGTCAGCCGCACTACCCTGTATTAATCTGTTAAGAGCCTTATAAGTAAACGCCCTCTTTATAGCAGGTCCATGTTCGGCAAAGGCTTCTTGATATGTCATAGGCTTATACGAACCATACGCATTTGGTTCCCATTTATCAAACCTACATCTACGACCAAGTAATGTGCGGACTACACCTTTTGTTCCTGCCCTATGAATAGTGTAATCAGCTAATTGCTGGACAAAGGGAACTTTACCATGATACTCTGCAAACAAATCTTTAGCAGATGTTAGGTCTAATCCTAATTGTTCAGCGAGTTTGTTTTTACCCATCCCATAAAATAATCCAAGGTTGATATCTTTAGCTTGCTTACGTGGTACTCCAACTATATCAGCAGCCATCTGATGGAAATCAGTATTAGCATCTTCATTATATTGATCAGCAAAATCTTGTGCGCCATCAAGTTTCAATAAACTGGCGTAATGAACAACAAGCCGTGGTTCTTGGCTACTGTAATCAAATGCCCCCCATACTTCGCCTTCTTCGGGTAGAAATAATCCGCGTATCATCGGACCAATTTCCGCATTCCGCGCTGGTACTTGTTGTAGATTAGGATTGCTGTAACTAAACCGACCTGTGACTGTACCGCCATCATCACTACGGAGGCTATGTGCTTCTGCATGGATACGACCGTTATGTTGGTGTTTTAGTATAGTGTCGATAAAAGTAGTTCTAGCTTTATTCAGCTCACGAGCTCGAACCACGGCCTGTGGAAGTGCATGGGCATGGTTGGCTAGAAAGTTTTTAGTAAAGCTAGGCTGGCCTGATTTAGGGGTCTTTGGGTAAGTCAANCCTTCAGCATCAAANGCTTTAGCGATACTAGCCGCCGCCCATATATCTATATTATCACCACCTACTGCACCGAGTGCTAGGCGTTCTTGCTTTTCCAAATACTCTTTCAGCTCGGCTGCTTTATCAAGGTCTACACGCACACCCTTCTTACGCATTTGAAATACGACTTGCAGTACATTTAGCTCTATATCAAATATATCTGCTATATCTTCTTGTACTATAAGACCCTTAAAGTAATTCCATAACTTGAGGGTGAGTGCTGCATCCTGTTCCGCATAAGAACCTACAAAGTGAGCTGGCAATTTGTACATCTCACTCTTAGCATTTACGCCAAACGATTTAGCTGCTTCGCGTAACTCTGCTTCACTTTTACGCTCATTAAGATAATCCCTGCCTAAAGAATTCAGTGCATAACTAAATCTATTTTCATCAAGTAGAGCAGCAACCACCATTGTATCAATAATGCGTCCTTTTACTTCTATACCCTCTGCCCATAACCATCCTAAATCGTATAAAGCATTGTGCATTACATAATCGCGAGGCACTGAACATAGATCAGCCAGCCATCGCAAAGTCTGTTTAGCATCAAGGTTGCTACCATTTTCATGCCGTATGGGGAAGTACCATTGTTCACCTTCCACAGCTATAGCAATACCTATGACATGCCCATCCTTGCGAGGCCACCCACTACCCATTGTAGTAAGGTTAGGGTCACAAGTTTCAAGGTCAATAGCTATTTCTCTAGCATCCGATAAATCCGGATAACCATCGGGCATAACCCATTCAGTCGGTGGTGTGAACAGCGGGAATTGCATCTGTTTTTCTTATTCTCATAGGTTGGTTACATTTAGGGCAATGAGGCCATTTGTTTTTGAGTTTGCGGAAGGTAAGGTCTTTTTCAACCTCACACTCCCAACAAACAGCTACAACAGGTTCATCAAGTTTGTCCTTGTTTTTCATTAGCCTCTCTTATGCGTACCTCAGCTTCTACTAAAAACAAATATCTACGCAAATCTCGGATATCATCTAAAATACCTTCCTCACGCATATCATCTTTAGCTGCTTCAAATACATCATAGTTATACTCATTTACTTGTTTTTCAAGCCTATCCCATTTGCGAGCCAACATCATGAAAGCACCTACACCTCCGCGCTGTTTCCAACTATCACCGTAAGATTGCTCTGCTTGATGTAGACCCTCTACATCTTTATTAGATAATCCCAAAACTTTGTTAATGATAAAACTGTAATCATCTGGCGTAATATCTTCAACCATATCTGAATACTGCTCATCGGATATTTCTTTCATACGTCTAGTCATATAAGCCTCGTGACTTTCCCAATTTACTATTTGTCCATCCATTTTCCACGTCTCCGTTCCAACCATTCCCAACACGCCAGATGCCAATCATCGGGCTTTATGTCTTTGGAATGTTCAACAGCAAGAGCAAATTCCTTTGCTTTCCATGCTACCCACATTCTGTGCATAGGTTGTGCCACTTCGGAAAAAACGGAGTTGATATATGTTCGTGGCCTATCAGGGTCATCCATAAATAACTCAAGCTCTTTATCAAAAGTCCCAGCATGGGTTACTAAAGGTGAAGTCTCAATCATGCGAGCTGAATACGCATCATAATCTGGTTGCATACCATCTAATGTTTTGAGAGTATCTAAATACGCATGAAGGTTATTTGAGAACTGTGTATATATCCCTACTTCTGCACCAATTTTTGCGGCAATGTATTCTTGCAGAATAGACATATGGACAGCATTAGCTCCCAGCGCACCCCAGATCATATCATTACTACGGTTACACACNGTCATATCAAGGATATTATCCCGCACACTAAAGTAGATATGGGTATTGCAGGGATGGTCTTTACATTCATTACCCTTGCGTANATCCCCTTCAGGATCCCACATAGTAAGGACAGTACGCCTATCATTTTCATAAGTCATTAACCTATGAACTACTAAATCCAGTTGGTCGCCGTAGAAATAATTACGCCATCTGTAACCATATGCGCCTTGGAGGGTTTTACCATTATCACTAAAATCCCCCATCCGTTTATTATAACGCTGGATCCATTCAAGATCTTCACGCCCTGCTAACATCCATAGGCTTTCCATAAAGTGGAATATTGGATTAGCATCGCGCTCCGGATAAAACAAAACTCGTTCACAAGGTTTGTTATAGACAATGGTTGTTGGCTCACGGAACTCAATAGCTGTGCCGTTTCGCGTTTCTACTTTATGCCCTTCTTTTTGTAATGCTTGTTTTACAATATACAATGCTTCACTCACATTGCGTACAGTGAAACTGTTTGCCCCTCGCATGGGTGCTTTACCATATAATGCCATATTTAACCGCCTTTCTATGGGGTTTTAAAGCCGCTACAGCGGCCTGAATTATTGTGCCTTATGCCACTACCAAACGCAACCTTCTAGTAGCCCTAGTACCCTGTAATAAAGTCAAAATGTTTCTTTATTCGTTTAGTATATGTACCTCCGTTTAAGGCTTCTTTAATTGCAAGCGTTGTTTCCTCCGTAGGCTCGGATAACTCCTTGCGTCCCATACGGTCAGGCAGTAGTCCATTACGAAGAGTGGTGTTGTCACAACCATTACAAGGACCGAAGTCACGTTGCCCCTGATATAGTTTTGTTCTCGCTGCATGAAAAGCCTCTCCCTGCCAAACATCTTCCATAGGTGTTTCTACTATGTTTCCACATTTGTACCAGCCCACCCAATCATTACAGCATATCGCCACATTACCATCCCAACGTATAGACATCTCACGGAAAGGTTTAGCGCATCGCTTACCATCTTGTTCATGGTTCAATGGGAAAGCATTACCAGCATGATTACTGACTTGGGCATGAGTACCATCTGTAGCAAGGGTAAGATCCATACCTACGACAATATCATGTTCACTTACTTTACGACGTCTATGGGGGTTAGCTTGACGGTCGGCAGGATATTGGTACACAGGATAAGGACCATTATATCGTTCTTGTATTTTATCAACTATTTTTATTCTATCATAATTATCTAAAAACAAAACATTCAGCCCTGCTTCCATTAATTGATTAACACTTTTATTTGTATCTTTTAATAGACCCCCACCATTACTGGTCATCATTAAAGGTGTCTTAGGTAACTCATTACGAAACAATCTGATCATATCAATAAAGAAAGGGTGCATAGTTGGCTCACCGTGCATAGCAAACTCTAACCTCGGATTCCACCCTGCTTCTTTTATACGCTCACAAATAGCCATAGCTGCTTTGATACTTAGATATTTGTAAGGGGCAGAGGCTTTACCATGTGTATTATCCGGACCATCTGCACCATTTTCGCGTATAGATTGAATACCGCAAAAAGAACAGGCAAGGTTACACCCCTCCGCTAATTCTATCTGTATTGAATTAGGTGGGTCTTGATAATGGTTAGATACAATTGCCATCTTTTGCAGCCTTTCGCCATTGTACACGAACATCCCAACGTGTTTTCATACCTTCCCAACCTGTTTTAGTTTCTTTTTTCACAGCTTTCACATAAGCGGGAAACTTTTCAGCAAGGGCTAGGCTCGCACGTTCCTGTAACTCTGCATTACGGTATGAGCTACAACCTCCAGCCGCACCTGAAGCACCACGTTGATCCCATGTCCAATCAACAATCACATAATTTGGGTAGCCCTGACTAAACAAACTAAGTGTAACATAATAATCTTCCATCAACTCCATAGTATCATAACGTATGTTTTCTTTATGAAGAACTTTTGGTTGTATTCCATGCACAGCATTTTGGCGCATACCTTCTTTAAATATATTGGGGAAATGTTTATCATTCATTTGCCGTGGGCTAACTCCTACATGAGCATACGCATTTAGCATACTGCCCATACGCTCCCATAACTCGTGCATTTCTTGTTGATTTGTTTTTCTTAAGTTGGGAGCCAACCCATGTATGCGGCGACCAAATATAAGATCATCATCCAAAACAATAATTTTATCATGTCCCTGCTCCAAAGCATGTTCTAATATGAACTGCCTTACATTATTGATTCCTTCTAGCTCACCGCGATTTAAACAATACCGACCTTGTTTAGTGTGCCAATTAACTTCATTTTGCGGACATACAAGAACAGCATGTTCCCTTGCTTCCGGACCGATGCTTTGCCAAGTAACTTGGTTATTCATTCTGCCTCTAGTTGGTATATAAATTGGTATCATAACTCATCCTCATCAAATATTACATTATCAGAAAACACTAAGTTTTCAAGCTCTTCATCTGTTAACTCCTCTGGCGGCTTAACATCCGTTCGGGGGGTCAGTATCCTCTTGCCGTTTCTGCTGAACTTGATTACATCCCTCGGCCTTTTTGGTTTGTACGGAGGCTTTGGTTTTCGCTTTGGTTTTGGCTTCGGCTTCGGTTTTTCTACGGTGGGTAGTGAGCTCTCTAATACTTCCAATGTCCGATAAGTGTGCTTGCACCAAGGACATATCCTCTTCCTGCGTGTCGTCACATGCCCTTGGAAGTTTACTTTCCTGCTGTTTACGACGGAAGCTTTGGATTTGCAGTTTGGACACAACATATCTACGCCACCGATCCATGCACAGCCTCCAACAAAGAACCCTGTACACCATTATATTTACTGCGAGGTTTACCTTGACCCAAACGTACTCTTTCATATTTATCCCACTCACATAAGCTATGCTCTATACAACGCATATCTACGTCTAATATATCTATATGCTTACCAATGTAGCGAGCACCACCTTCTAGTAAATCTTGCATCTCACGGTTGGCTTGGTGTTGACTCATGGCTTTTTTGAGGGGGCGGTCATGGATACGGTTTAATCCACGTTTTGCTCCTGGACCAGCATTTGCCCAGTGATAACGGTCTTTTGCCGATGATAGTACAGGCGTGTAATTGAGGTCGGTAACCACTTCGTATGACATAAAACCTCCCCCTCCCCATCCCCGATAGGTAGCCATCGCTTCATGTAGGGCTTGGAGCGACTGCGTTTCAGCCGCGACCTGCGCCAACGCTTCTTTGTTTTCCCATATTGGTTTGAGGAAATTATCAACCACTACCTCGGACTTTGGTAATTTGAGACCTTGGTTAGTGATTATATAAGCACCAGTGAATGTCCGTAAACCTTGTTTCAGCATAGTGTTTATTAGATTTTTGGTGTACCCAGCATTAAAATCAGTTTCCCAACCATGAGCATTAGCAAACTCACTAGTCCCAACCATACGAAACATACAGCAATTAAATATAATTTCACCATGAGGGCGATTATGGTTAGGGTCAGTCCAGTTTTTACGCATCCACACAGTAACCCTATCATTCTCACGGAAGGGGTTAGTGAATTTATAATCGCGCAGTATAGGGTCATCAGTCCAAGGGGCTGGTTGCCCCTTGGCTCGTTTTTGGTAAATAGCATGACGCTCATTTATCCAGTAAAAGAACCTTTCTATGTTCTCCATAATCTATTCTCCTAACTGGATACAGCCTTTTTCAATAGCAAGGCGAATGTCAACACTATTGCCTCCTGGACTTAACGCTTTCATAGCGGCAAGAGCTTCACCCACTGTCGGTGATTTAACAAGGGCTTCAAAGTTATGCCAACGATTACTGTTTTCACGGTAAGGGTTTTGGTACACACCTGAAGCACCAGCAAGCACAAGTATCTTAGCATTTAAATCATACTTAGATTTTGCTACACGCTTTGGTTTAACGTCTATATTTATAACTTCGGCAGACATTTGTTTCTCCTTTGAAACAGGTTTGTATTTCTTTGCCTTATCAGCAACATAATCAAAAAAGCTGTGATAAAAACTAGGGTGTTTAGGTAAAACACATTCACCCTCTGTCGCACTAACCACACTCCTTAACTCTTCCTCAGTAAAGGTGTCTTTTAGTTGCTCTAGGTTTTGATACACAATGCTGTACTCATTGAGCTCCTTACATCCACGCATTTCGCGCAAAGATTTAAAAACAAAATAAGAGTACGCATCGTTACGGTTTGCCTCAATGCAATTTTCAAGCACTGCATAAGTTTTGATAGCTGCCATTGGGTGCCTCCTTTCTATGGGGCTTACATATAAAACTCTACTACATAGAGAAAATCTTACAACCTTTAAATACTCAAACACCCTCCTAAAAGTTTTCTTCTAGAAGGGTGCTTGGCGAAAGGCAGGGTTATCCGAGCCTTCACATTACGCGGCAAACTCCAATGCTTTTGCCATAGCTTTACGCTTAGTCTGTGCGGCTGAACCAAACCATGCAGAGCTAAGTGCATGGTCACGAGTCTTAGCACGTTTTTGGTGATCCATAACATAAGTAACACCATTGAGCGCACCCCACCAAGTACCCTTGGCGGATACCATATCGTGTCCTGGAGATGTTTCAATAGCCTCAAGTATGGACTGTGAAGTTTTGGTAAACTCCTCATGCAAAGGTGGCAGGTCTTTTTCCTTAGACTTACCGCGCTCTATAAGCAACTTCGGCTGGAATAACTCAGCAATGTACTGGTCTACTTGCTCTTTAGTAGCTTTCTTACCAGCAAGGAACTCTGACTGCTCTTTGAACTGCGTCATTTGCTGACCACTAATACCGAGTGCAGTTTCAGCAGCTTGCATAATTTCCTCGTCAAACATTTGTAAATGCAACACGCGAAACTTACCTGTCATACCTTCTTGGTTAAGAGCTAATGTAATCGTGTTGTTACACACTACACGAATAGGTGTAAACATAACGGTCATTGCAGTACCTACTTTGTGACTGTTAGCCATAAGTAAGTAACCTTCAATATCATCACCGCCAGCCAGCTTGAAACCTTTCTTGATTTTAGCCAAGCCCCAGACACGCTCACCATCACTTAGGCTACCAGCAGTATCCATTTCCATATGCCCTGCTTCAGTAAACTTTTTGAAAAAGGACATTGTTTCGTGGTTCTGGAAAGGTACGAAACCCTCACCACAAGCAGATAATACACGGTTGTCTGAATCACGAACAACTGCGTAGTGGTCATTAGCGCGAAGCATTTTTGCTTCACCTCGGGGGTCATTAAGATCCCATGTATCGGGTTTATCTGCAAAATACATCGGACGTTTACTAACTGTCCAATCAAGCCCTGCGGCTTTAAGCATTTGCTCAGGGGTGAGGTTGCCCTCAACTTTTTCACCAAGACCATGCCAAGGGACTTGCCCCGCATAAGCCATTGTTTCTACCATGTGTGCCATTATATCGCTCCTTTCTAAAGCTAGGCTGTATCGACTGTGGGTAATACATCAAAGTCGGACAAGGAAATGTCCAACCAAACAGTGCTACCCTCGGATCCTGTTGCAATATGGCAACGCATCTCCACATCATTGTGTAGCAGTGTTTCAATAATCGGAAACTTTAAGCCCTCGGACAAACGCTTTACAAACGTAGGCTTGACCGTGCGGTTAGCATTACGCTGTATAGCGCGGTCGTTAAGCCGCTGGAACTGCTCCTTGGTTAAGTATTTTACTTCTGACATTATAATAAGCCCCTTCTATGGCTAGTTGCTGTATACCTATATTTAAAAGGTATGGCGTTTGGACTGCAACTGGTAACAGGTCGCGTTGACCAAGTAAATTGTCAGGCTGGTATTTGATAACCTCTACTAAACATCGGATGTATTAAATGAAGATGTTGTAAAGCGCGAGTAAGACCCACATAAAACACGCGAGCCTCATCATAATGTTCGTTTTCAAACTTACGCCACATAGAATAAGAGCGACGCATAGTATCAGTGAGAACCATAACATTAGTCGCCTGAGCTCCTTTAGCCGAATGAATCGTAGAGATTCGGATACGAGGCTCTTGTGTCAAAGACTCTCCTTTACGCAGACAAGCAGTTATATACCTTTTATCACTATCCGATATTTTACCTAGCCCTTCATCCCATGGAAGGCTGTGCAATAATCCATGGAAATCCTGCAAATCCTGCAATCCATATCGCATATCAGACTGCCCTTTGGAAAAGGTTTTATGACCATACTCTACCTGTGTCCCTAACAACATTTGGCTATAAACAATCCGTACTTCTTCTACAGTTAATAGCTTACCTTGTCTTAAGTTTTCCCATAAACGCACTGCTTCTAGAACTTTACCATCAATAGATTTACTGCCATTGTAGATATACAAATGACCTCGGCGACGTACTTCTTCTTCTATCTGCCGAGCACCTCTTGTAGTTCGGCTTAGTAATAACCAATCTCCCTCAGCCATATCTACCGATTCGGAGTGTCTATGCCAGAAAACGCTACCATCCTCATCCCTTGGTTGGAATTGTTTGGGTCTTCTTCCAACCACTCTTTGAATAACTTTCTGACTAAGTGCATGATGGCTGGAGGGGATCCTGTAACTTTGATTCAAAACAGTTACCTCACCGCCAAGGGATATGAAATAATCTACGTCTGCTCCCGCATAACGGAAGATGGCTTGGTCATCATCTCCAGCTACATACATCTCCTTACAATTAGCTTCTAATTGATGAACCATCCTCCACTGCAAAGGAGATAAATCTTGTGCTTCATCAATAAACACTACTTCTAATTTTGGAGAGAGTTGTCTATAGCAAAATTGCTCTAACATATCTGTATAATCAAAAAGCTGGAACCTATCTTTCCACGCCCTTAAACCCCTATCTACATAATCTACCCTAGACCAATCTGTTTTTAAGGGCACAGTAGAAGCATTATATGTCTGCCGTAGGTGTTCCTGTTGTATTCTAGATATGTTTATTATCTCAAGGAATTTATCACCATAACCAAAATCTTTATACGGACCTTGATCAGCAGGAGCACTACTGCCAAAGAAATTACCTATCTTCAACCAATCACCTACCTCAGCAAACTTATCACCTGTCATGATTTGGCTAGTAGTAATACCCATCTGCATAAAAGCTAGGCTGTGAAGGGTGCGGAAAAAAGGTAGGTCACGTTTGTGTAACCTAAATTTTTCACATGCTCTATCTATAGCTTCTTTTGTAGCTACACGAGTAAAACCAAAGTAACCAATCCTATCGGGCGGTACGCCTTTAGCAAGATACTCTTCTACCTTATTCAAGAGGTATGTGGTTTTACCTGTTCCAGGAGGACCAAGTATAATCTTCATTACAAAACATCTTCTTGTGCTGGAAGGTCTGGTAATTGAAGTACCTGTTCCCCTTCAGCAAAAAACTCTTGCGGTAAAGACCAAACATGCAATCCTTTATTTTTAACTCTCCAAAACATCTTTTCTGCCTCAAGTCCCTGCAATCTGAGTGTTATTTTATTTGAAGTATAATGGTTAAAATCATTTACAGTCAGGTGCTTTTTTATATCTTTTACCTGAAAATAAACCCTGCCATCAGCCCAAACAGCTACACCCTGCAATATATCATCACGTTCAGAACCCTTGGCACGTTCACTACAGAACTGATGCAAAAGGTCTTCAAACTCACCTTTTATAGTAGCGTCTGGGGGTACTTCCACAATGGTTAAGTTATCTAATAATAGCTGTATTCTAGTCTGCCATGCTCTTTGTGATACAGCGATAGGCAGTTTATTGATTTGAGCTACACAATCACGTTGGAATCTGGTCTGACTAATTAAACCATCTGTACTCAACTCTAACCTATTACCATCTACATCTAATAACCAGATAGGTGGATCACCATCAATTTTAGTAAGGCTAGACATCTGATTCTGTACACCAGCTGGACCAACACCATGTCTGCGAGTAACGCACACATCTTTATTACAAAAAGGTTTGATAGGTTGGTCATCACATTTATAGAAATACTCCTTGCGATTCAACTGTTTGATTACAGTACCCACCTCATTATGGCTAAGAGGGGGACTTAGGTAATCTATATTATACTTCTGTACTAATGCTTCCCAATTATCCTCATCAAACATTCGGGCATACACACCCAAATTAAAGAGAGCATTATTTCGTGAACCCTCACCAAAACCTTGATGACAAAGCTCATTCAAACATGGTGGACCATCTTTTAATGTAGGCTCAGGCTCAGATATGCGGTACTTTTCAAAATCCTCAGGTGTGATCTGATGAAAACCAGCTTGGTTTACAAAATCCTCAGGTGATAATAATTCACCATCCTCACCGTAAACAGAGCGTGTACTAAAATCGCCCTTATAATAAGGCATATTTAACCCACTACCTGTATCGCCACGGTCTACCAAAATGGTTGATTGTTTAGGGAATATCTCACATTCTGCATGACCTAATGATGCAGCTAACTCAGTAAGTTTTGATTGTACGTATCCTGCTTTTAATGGTGATTTAAAGAAAAAATAGACATGAGCACCACCTGATTTACTACGGCCTACCCATCCTTGTATCTTAGCTTCTTTTAGTTTGCTAACTAAAAGTTTATGGTCAACACTATAATTATCAATATCTATTGCACCCCATTCGCATAAATTATCATCTCTGATGGGGATAATACCTAGCCCTTGCTTACCATCTAAATGATTTTGCCAAAGCTCTTCACTCGGTGGGTTTTTAATAATGGTATAAACACCTAGTCGTTTACCATCACTGCGCTGTTCGTCTGGGTTAAACACACCATGAGCGCGTTGATTACCAGCAAATAGCTTTAGAAATTTCTGTGCTAAAGACATATGCTACTCCAATATGAAATGGTGGGGGCAGGGCATAGCAACTATAGATGATTTACCTTCCACGTCGCTAACCCCACCCCCGAGCAACCATAGGGTGATCAACCCCCACAGTTGAACTTAGAAAGGAACATCATCATTAAGTTCTTTCTTAGAACTATCTTGAGACTGTTCCTTAACCTCTACTTCACCAGATTTTACTGATTTGGCAAACTCTACTGCCATTGAGAAATTAGCATGGTCTGCAAGGTTACTGGGTTTACCATCCTTATCAAGGGATAAATCCATCATGCCAGCCTTTGCTATATCCCAACCAAACCAATTACCTTTATCATTGCTTTCAGCAACAGTAGATAGTCGGTAAGAGTGGGACATCATAGGCAAAGTATATGATTCGCCATTAGATTTCGTACCTGTCAAAGCTTGCATTTGTGTAACCCACTTACGAGCTTTCTTTAACTGTGTGCTAGACATAGTTATTAAGCATCGTTGCGGACCATCTTCATCAATCAAGATTACAAAAAACTGTGCTGTATTAGTGAGTAAATTACCGTTGGGTAGAATATCCTCACCACGCTCATTCTTTGTTGTAGTATTGGTGATAGGGTCATCAGGGTGATAAGAACCAAAGTAACCACCACCTTTTTCACGAGGAGCCCATTCCACAAACCTACGATTGTAATAGCATGGAACAACAGCCACACCCTTTTCACCATCGTAAACTCTATTAGATACTGTATTGAACATCATGCCAGCTTCAGCACCCTCAACATAAGCACCATCACGTTTATTAACTTGTGGACTGAGTTGTGCAAGTATGCGTAAAAACGGTACTGCCATATCTTGTGAGGTAGTTTCCTCAAAACCCAAACCACCCATATCCTCAAACTGGGATGCCATTGCTACCGCAGTTGATTCTTTCTTTGCTACTTCACCTGCCATGATCTAACTCCTTTTTATCTTGGCTTTTTGCCCTACGAATATTCCCAACAAGTCATATGGTAAGTTATTACCTTTTTCAACTTGCTCTTTTACAAAAGACTTGAGTGTCATAGGTTCAACCCAAATTTTTGTTTGTGTAGCCATGCCCCTTTGCTCTAACTCAGCGAGCAAACTTTTAGCTACATTATCTTCACCACGGCCGAAAGCCGCTGTTACATGGTTCTTAATAAGCGAACCATGTCCTGCTTGTACAAGCCAGTCAAAGGCTTCATCAGCACGGTCTTTGGCAATGCTTGCATTATAATAAGGTGAAACACTTATCTCACTGCCATCGTCCATTTTTAATTGGCTCACACCATACTCATCCAAAGCCGCAGGGAGTAAATCCTCTGCTATTTTCTTATGATCGCGCTTGGTGTCTTTGAGCTCTTGTTCTAGGTCGGTAATTCGGCGTTCTAATGCAATTTGTTGTTTGCATAGATTGCTGATTGTACCTACCCCTTGTTCGTCCACACCTGTGAACTGGTCGGCTACACTTTCAAAGTCCATTAACTGGCCTCCTTTTTATACAGATCAACTATTAACGGATAATAACGTGCTTCAAGCCTGTCCCACTTTAATGCTTTAAACCTACCCATATTGACTTGTGCTGCCTGAGCACAAGCAATACCAATGACTATTGGGTCACCAGATAATAATAGGTAATCATCATCATTAAAATTTCGTAAGCCTCGGTTAATACGCCGTGTCGTAGGTTGCGTACTGTAAGCGACCTGTTCCTTTGCAGGGACAAGTATTTGCAAGTCACCGAAGGCAACTGCATCCGTAATATCTCTACCACGGACCTCTTGGGTTATATATACCGTCACGGCTTTCTACTCCGCTTTACTTTCTAAGTTCGGCTTTATTACCAAACTATGCTTACAATACACTTTTATATATAGGGGTAAAAGCAATATATGGTCAATGTGATACATCCGATATTATAATATACGATATCTAGGTATCTCAATATCGATTGAAGCCCCCACGCGACTTTGTTTGGGATACAAAAAACATATACAAGATTTGCTGTTTAGGGCTATTATAAAAAGTACCCATTAGAAAGCGGTGTTATGCGTTACAAATTTAAGTTCCAGCCATACGAGCATCAGCTCGAGGCTTTGAAAAAATCATGGGATAAGAAAGAATTTGCCTACTTCATGGATATGGGGACAGGTAAATCAAAAGTCTTGATAGATAATATGTGCATCCTTTATGATAGAGGTGAGATTACTGGTGCATTAATAGTTGCGCCTAAAGGGGTGTATCGTAACTGGGAGCAAGGTGAATTACCCACACATATGCCAGACCATGTATTAGCGGATATTGTATTATGGAATCCTAGCCAAACTAAAAAACAGCTTGAAAAACAGGCCAAGCTCTATCAATTAGATGATAATTTAAAAATATTCATAATGAATGTAGAAGCGTTCAGCACTAAAAAAGGTAATAACGAAGCTGAAAGGTTTTTAAGGTCACACCCTTCTTTAATGGCTGTAGATGAAAGCACTACTATAAAAAGTAAAGATGCTAAACGAACTAAAACATTGTAAAAATAGGACAACAAGCAAAGTACAGACGGATACTTACTGGCTCTCCTGTTACTAAAAGCCCTATGGATTTATACACACAATGTGAGTTTCTTGATGGATGGCTGTTAGGTCATAGCAGTTATTTCAGTTTTCAATATGAGTATGCCGTTGTGCAGCGTAGAAATATGGGCGCACATAGCTTCACACAAATTGTGGGATACCGTAATTTAGAAAAGTTGAATGATAAATTGGAAAAGTTTAGTTTTCGTGTAAAGAAAGAAGATTGTTTAGACTTACCTGATAAAGTGTATGTCAAACGTAGTGTAGAGCTAACTGATGAACAAAAATCTGTGTACAGCAGTTTAAAATCTTTTGCATTAGCCCTTATTGAAGAGGGCAGCGTTACAACAGATACAGTGCTTACGCAATTACTCAGGCTTCAACAAGTGTGTTCAGGCCATGTAAAATTAGATGATGGCACTATGAAAATATTTGACTCAGCAAAACTACCTGAGTTAATGTCTGTGCTTGAAGAAGTAGATGGTAAGGTTATCATATGGGCTAATTTTACCCATGATATAAAATCTATACACCAAGCTATATCATTAAAATATGGTGCTGAAACAGCCGCTACATATTACGGTGAAACGGAAAGTGATCAGAGGCAAGAGATTGTTCGGCAGTTTCAAGACCCTGACAGCCCCCTAAAGTATTTTATTGGGCAACCACGCACAGGAGGTTACGGACTAACGCTCACTGAGGCTAAAACCGTGATTTACTACAGTAATAACTTTGACCTTGAGATAAGGTTACAAAGTGAGGATAGAGCGCATCGTATTGGGCAAACAAGTAAAGTCACTTATATAGATATTGTTGCTGATAAAACAGTAGATGAAAAAATACTAATAGCTTTAAGAAACAAAATTAATATTGCCAGTCAGGTGCTTGCTGAAGATTTTAGAGATTGGATAGTTTAGATTAATCAAGTGCTTTATTTATACTTTTCATCGTATCTTTAAGGCTTGCACCCTTTGGCCTTGGATTATAAACGCACTGATACTGTTTTTGGCAACCCATATAGACTTCAGAGGTATATTGCTCTTGTGTGTTACCAGCCCCAATGTA
>JGI24003J15210_10000084_pt1 | contig 35349 bp, 49 predicted proteins | sample LinPmetageLP28_FD_15210 | JGI IMG/M metagenome (IMG submission 15210)
TTTATCCATATGGTTCTGAAAATGATTTCGGTGATGCAATTATTGGCGAATACGATGAAGGAGAATTAATGAAAGCTAGCCTTGGTATATATATAGACCCAATTAAACTGCTGAATATGTATGCTTATATTATCGGTGAGGAAATCATTGAAGATTATTTTGAAAAAAGAAATCGATATTTAAGAAGTGAAAAACTTGGAGATTATATCTCCGCAATACAGGGAATTTAATATTCCATCAGATAGTCGCAAAAATTAGAGGGTGCTTCGGCACTCTTTTTTTTTGGAAAAATTTAATTGAAACTAAGATCACAAATATAATTTACTGGTAAATAAAAAATATTTTTTTTGTTTTACCTGCCTTTTTTCTATGGATTTTTTTTCATGATTTTGAATTAAGATTGCATATTGCTAGCTTTATTATTATTATGTATAAGTTAGTCGATGTTTTAGATAGTCGAGTTTTACTTATGGAGTGATAACAAATGAAAACTTATGAATTTATAGTATCTTTGGATGTTGAAAAAAAACTGGTCGCACCTTCTCTGCAAGAGGCGACTCAAGATTTGGAGAATAAACTCAATGATGCCATTGACAATCAAAGAACGATTGATCTGAAGATAGTCGGTTTTAATTTTAATGAAAGGCAAGTTAAAAAATTATGCGGATCAGATTTGCCTGACAACGATCTGATTCAAAAAATACAAGATTGGTTGCTAGATGAAGTAGAAAACTCGAAGGCTCCATCTAATAGTACGGATCGTGTTGATGAAATTATATCTGGCAGGCGAGAATGTGCTTTAGGATTACTGCATTATATCAATGGATTGATTGACGAAAAAATTAAATTACTAAAAAACGATTAGGAGAAGTAACATGAGATTAGAAACAAATGAGTCATGGCAAACGCAGGCTCGCGGAACTAATGAAGATGAGTATCAAATGTATCTAACATTTGCCGATGATGGGAATGGTATAGATTTTACTACAGGCAATCCACTAAAAACCTATGACGAATGGCTTAATAACTGAGGAGAATGAAGATGGGTAGAAAAGAATTTTTTGAGTGGTTAAATACATGTCCATCTCATAAATGGGAAATAATATCAGATGAATTCGGTAGTACAAGAATACTATTTATTTATGATGAGGAGAGTGAAAATGAGTAATACAGACGCAGAAAGAATACAAGTGGCACTAGCTAATAAAGCTGATTCTGAAGTAGTATTTTACTACTTAAAAGAACATACATTGAATGAGTTAGAGTTAGAAACTATCATAAATTGTGATGGTCAGTTAGAAATAACACTAAAAGATATTGAATCAGATGAAGGAGGCAATATAGAGGAGAGTGAAGATGAGTAAAACTTGGAAAGTATTAAGACACGAATCAAAAATGAAAGAATGCACTAAATTCGATTGGCAAAATGATAATTGGACTTCTGTGAATACAGAACAAGACGAAGTGTGGGATTTGAATTTATTTAGAAATGATGAAACGAATGAGTGTTGTCTTGTCTTTTATCCAACATTCATTAATAGTGACGGAATAAGACAAGTTGATACATCGGGATATGCAAAATTTTACAAAGTTGTCGAGCAGAGTGAAGATGCAGACCTAAGTGACTTGAGTAGGGAAATTAGTTTGCAGAGTTTTATGGACACTTTAGATGTGGAGTCGGATGATTGTACTGAAGAAGATTTTTTTCTTCTCGAAAGGTTACAAGCGTTTAAAGACGAAAGAGAAGGTAAAAAAGTCTGGAGAGAGAAAGGGCTTCCGTCATCATTACCACCAAGATCATACGATTAATTTCTGTTAAGATATATTATAAGTAAGAGTGCTTCGGCACTCTTTTTTTTGGGTGGGATTTATTTTTGAAAGGAGAGCCAATTTATTAATTACCAGTAAATAATATTTTTTGATTGAGATGAAAGAACAGTTCATGTGCTTTCAATAAAATATTTTAGATATAAAAATTTTTCCCACCAATATTTCTGATGACATAAATTTGTATCTGTTTGAGGTAATAACTAGAAATACATCAAAAAACGAAGCCATACAATTCGATTTAAGCGACTTTATGACCTATGCCCTTGTGATTGTATATCCAAAAAATACCCACTTTTAATAATTAATCCCAACTAGGAAATTTAAAAAACTGGTAAATAAAAAATATTTTTCATATAACGGCAAACACTACATCTTGTGCCGTTTTGTAAATAAATTAAATAATAACACTATATGTAGTATTTTTAACTTGCATTGTGCAATCAGCGTGTTATTATAATTGAGTCAAAACTATTCATTTTGGCGACCTCCTAAGTCAGAGGGGTAAGTTTTTTTTAAGTTTAGCTTACCCCTCTTTTTTTATTCAAATAATTCTCTCAATAGTAGTAGTAATAGTAATATATCAAGTTAGTCGATGATGTATTTCTTTTTGCTATCATTATGCCTATAATGTATATATTGTTATTACAAATGGATAAACGATATGTACGCTGTAATCAGACATACTTTCTCTGTAAAGATACCAGAACCAACTAGCTTAGTTAGTCGAAAGTCTACTGCGAATTGGGTTCATAAGTGTTGGTTGTTTAAAAAAGAGTTAGACGCAATAACATTTGCTATTAGTTTGTTAGACGATCCGTTGATTAAAGCTAATGATTATTTATTTGAAAGTGCTATCCATCAACTGAAAGAAAACAGATTTTATCAACTTGGCAGAGAGTCTATAGCTGTAGCAGAAGTAGAAGATTCTCCTGAAATTTTTTACGAAACAGATATAGAACTTACAGAAAAAGAAATTGGAGAACTTATCAATGACGATAGCAAAAAATCTATTCATTAGATGTTCAGAAGAAACTTACAAGTTAGCTCACGCTTTGGCAAAGTTTGAATCTAGGTCTTTGAATAAACAAATTATTCATATGATTCATAATGAATCAAAACAAAAAAATATCAACATACCAGAAGACAAAAAAATAGACTCTAGCGGTCTGAAAGGGCTTGTTGAAACAAAAAAACTGGGGTCTGTTGACTGACATAGAAGTGAGTTAGCAGGGCTTCAGCACATTCCTTCATAATCTTATTCTCCATGTTGTTCACAGTCTTGGGATTAAGAGTCATTAGATTCCAAAAAATTTCTTCATATTCAGAACCGCATATCTTTATGATTATTCTTTGTGGCTCAAGAAGAACTAAACTCTTGGATTGGTGATTGTGATATTTACTGGTAAATAATATTTTTTGTAAATCAGGAGAAGAAACGAAAGCACCTGATTTTGATATGACTGATAGATATTTATTGCAAGCTAGGTGTTGTCTTGGTAATAACTGTTTTTTTGTCAACATTCTGTCTATCAAATGTTGGTCGATAACTATTGCTCGACCAACTCCACCTTCATCGACAGTAATTTTAACTGCGTGTTTATCGTGCAATCCTTTTGAACCAATGTCATTCAGCTTCATAATATACAACTGTTTTCCCATACAAATACAGGTGTTTTTTCTCCCATATATGAACCTTCAACATTAAATTCAAAGTATTCTTTGGCTTCTTCTTCCTGCATATTATCTCGGTCAATTAGAATTTTTACACATTGTTCAGAACTATATACGACAACTTGATTGCTATTAACATAAGCTGTGCCGATGATTGCATCATCGAATCCATCTGCTACCAACAAACCTTCATTAAATTGAAGGAACACTTTAAAATTCCCAGTCATAATTGTCCTCCACTTTCTCTGCTTCTGCGTAGCGATTGTTCAATGGGTTAAAGGTCAATTTACAATTTCCTGTTTTTCCCATCCAAGTCCAACGCTGTTTCCAACAGTGAACTCCAACACTATCCTCGCCTCTATAAACTGTCAACCCCATATCTGACTTCGAGAAAAATGCCATACTCCCAGAAATATCAACTCCTGTAACCAGATTTTTCTTACCATCTCGCATTTGTGGTTTGTTTGGGTGGGCTATAAAGAAACATAAGACATCATATTTTTTACAATGCAACTGAACCTTAGTAAGCATTGAAGAAATTGCATCAGTTTCTAAACCTTTATGATTACTTTCTATAAAATTATAGGGATCAATTACCAAAATTTTGCATCCGTATCTCATCACCGCTTGCGCTGATCGACTTAAAATTGCTTCTATTGTAGGGCTTCCGCCATCTTGGTAATCTTGGAATAAAAAATGTTCGGATATAAATTGTTGCGATATATCTTTTTCGTCTTGCGACATTCTCTGATTGTTACCTTCAAAAAACGGCTTCCCGATATAGCATTGTGCTAACTGAATTGCATGATATGTAGGGGGTTTTTCAAAACTACATATATTAGCTTTCCATCCGTAATTCTTAGCGACATTGATTAATATTTGATCAATAAACGCAGATTTTCCATCTCCAGGATATCCTGTAACTACACATAAATTACCTGTTTGTAAATTAAATAACTGGTCAACAGAATCATATCCTGTAGAAACCCCTTGTGGTTTTCCCCTCTCATATAGCTTTTGAAAGTCATCTGAGTAGTAATCTATATTGTGTAAACCATGTAGAGGTACGGGTGTTGCAGATAATATGCTTTGGCGAACTGCCTCTGAGCCTCTTGCAACTAATAATTCGTTAGCGTCTTTAAATCCTTCGCCCCAATCTACATTGTAGCACCTAGCTTTATCTAGCCTTCTTGACAATTCATCCGCTAAAATTTTTCCGTTGGCATCTACATCNACTGCCAAAATTATTCGTGTAACCTTGTCAAAAATATTCCTGTCTTCCCATATATATTTGAAACGACCATCTTCCTTTGGATCAACTTTTAAATTTTCTGTAACTTTATTGGGTGCGCCATTTGGTACTGAGTAAACAATAACATTCTGTAATCCCTGAAATGCTTCAGTAATACTTAGAGTATCTATTTCACCTTCGGTGATAACAATTGTATCAGCCATTGTGGGTAAGCTTTTGTCTATAATTCTTCCACCCCATAAACGAGTCGCATTGTTTTCCCACCAGAACTCTTTTTTACTACTAGCTGTACGATATTTTACTGCAACTGTTTCGTTGTTTTCGGTAAATGGAAAACCTATTACTGGTTTATTATTTTTTGTGCCAAGAATACATCCGCTTTTCTCCGCTGTTACAATGCTTATACCTCTTTGTTCTAACCACTTTTGTGCCTCACCCTTGTCGGGTGTTGGGAACTTTATAATTTTTTTAGGTTGTTGTTTTGTTGGCGAGGGTATTCTATTCATTTTTATTCCTTGAGAACGACTGATTGCTCCATTAATACCACAATGATGGCAATGATATATGATTGATTCGTTATTTATATTTACAGATAGTGGTGTATCTAATTTGTTTTTTCTTTGGTCTTGGCATACAGAACAACTGATTTTATATTGTCCTTCTGACATATGATTGGTTTTTGAGTTTGTATGAACATGGTCTTTGATTAAGTTTTTTTCTTGACTCAACATAAAATTCCCCCTATATTGTTTTAAAATGGTTTTGACTTACTACTTGTAAACACTTACTGAAAAAAAAACTTAGTAGGTATATATACTTACTAAGTAATACTATCGTTCAATAATTTGGCAATCTCAATTGCAAATTTCTTTCTTGTAATAATCGGATATTCCAACATTTCTCTTACTGATCCAATAACTTTATCAGGCAAAATATTATTTCTTTCACAGATAATTTTAAATTCATCGCTGTTAAACCATTCTAAACTGTCAGTTACTAGCAACTCATTCTTACTAGAACAATCCCTTATAGCCTGTTTGATAACAGCGTAATCAAGTCTTTTTTGTGCTTTAAACTTAGTCATTAGACAACTCTACTTTACAACAATTATATTTGCAAGATTAAAATCTGCATTTGCACTTGAAATGGACATCATGTAGACTGTTAGTGTACATCATTAAATCACAATATATGAAGGAGAATACACGATGCGGTTCGAGATTAAAGAGGGTATTCCAATGCCAGCCTCGACAGGAAAACCCAGAAAGTATGATTTACCATTGGAAACCATGAAGTCAGGAGATTCTATTCTAATAGAATTACCAAAAACTAAGATTCATGCAGAAGTAAAAATAATTAGAAACTTTGTTTTACGATTCAAGCACGATAATCCTAATACTAATTTTACAGTAAGAATGGTTGATGATGGTGTTGGAGTTTGGAAACTATAATGAAACATACTAATGTACATAACTTGCCAAAAGAAATAATTAGGGCTGTTTCTAATGACAGCTATTCTAAAGGCAATAGTACAATATCAGTAACAGGTTTATTGCAACCACCTCGATTGAGAATCCTAAAAGAAGAATGTATTGATCAAATCTCTACAGATGTATCTGATGAAGTTTGGAAGCTTTTAGGTCAATCAGTACACGCTATATTAGAAAGAGCAAATGAAGGGTCAAATGACACCATTACGGAGCGTAGAAATTACGCTTTGATAAATGGGTGGACTATATCAGGTCAGACAGACTCAATATCAATCAAAGAAAAAACTCTCAAAGACTATAAGGTAACTTCTTCTTGGTCTGTTATGTCTGCTATTAATAATGGCAAACCCGAATGGGAACAACAACTCAACTGTTACGATTGGTTGCACAGACAGAATGATTCTAAAAATATTATTAACCAGTTAGAGATAATTACAATCAACAGGGATTGGTCAAAAAATCAGTCTTTAAGAAGTGGTGGAGATTATCCTAAAGCCCCTGTTTCAGTCATACCAATTAGAAAGTGGAGCGATGAAGAACAAGAGCAGTTTGTACAAGACAGAGTTAGTTTACATCAAGACGCTGAAGCTGAATTTTTAGTCAATGGTGAACTGCCTTTTTGTACTGATGCTGAAACTTGGAAAAGAAATGACTCTTATAGGGTTATAAAAAAAGGTAGGAAGTCTGCTGTTAGAGTCTTGGATTCTCAAGATTTAGCAGATGATTTTATTGCGAAACACAAGGATCAAGATAGTTTNACTGTTGAATTTTTAAAAGGTGAACCTATCCGTTGTAAAGATTATTGTGAAGTAGCTAATTTTTGNAGTCAATATAAACAATTGGAGGAAGAAAAATGAGTGATAAAGAATTAACTTATGGAGAAGTTTGGAAGACTCTAAAGGCTGTAGATGTGTCAAAGCATACAGAAGAAAAGATGAACCTTACTTACTTATCTTGGAGTCGAGCGTGGACTTTGCTTATGGATAACTATCCACAAGCACAGTATGAGTTTGTGAATTTTACTAATTCTACTGATNTNACAAGTGGNAGNTTNCCNTATCGGNNATTACCTGANGGNACTACAGAAGTAGTTACCAGAATTACGATTGATAGTTTATCGCGGGAAATGCGTTTACCAGTGATGGATTANAANAANAATCCTGTTGTTAATCCCCACGCAAGACAAGTATCTGATAACTCAATGCGATGTTTAGTCAAAAATATGGCTATGTTTGGGTTAGGCATATCAGTTTTTACTTGTATGTCTGACGATACTTTGCCTGATGAAGCTAAAGATAAACAACCTAAAGGAAAGAAGGTTCCTGCTAAATCTGCACCTGTAAAAAAAGAAACCCCAGAAGAAAAGACTGAACTTACTTTCGATAAAGAATGGGCAGGAAATTTTGTAGATGGGTGTATCAAATTAATTGATGGCAGTATGTATAAAACAAGAGAGGAGATAGTAGGGTTTTATAAAGAGAACTCTAATCATATTGGTGTTCTAAAAGATCAGTTTCCAGAACATAAAAAATTGTTAGACGATCATATTAAAGAATTTATTAATAACATAACTGAAAAATAACTTACTAGGAGATATAAAATGGAAGATCGAGTACAAAGTGATGGCGCAATTTATGTGAATAATTATAAAAATTCAGATAAGCAACCAGATTGGACAGGTAAAGTGGCTTTAGATAAAACACTTTTGAAAGCCTTAGTTGAGAAAATTAAGTCAGGAGAAGAAGCAGAAATGCGGATTGCTCTTTGGGATCGTGTATCTAAGAATGGTAATGAATACAAGTATAGTAGGCTTGATATTCCACAACCCCAAAATGAAACCAAGTCTGCACCTGCACCTGCACCTGTTAAACAAGCAGAGGAGTTAAGTGATGACGACATCCCTTTCTAAAGCAAAAAAAATGGCTTACGAGTCAAGAAAAAAACTTAATAAGGATGCCGAAAGGCATTCTTATATTCATAATATAAAAGAACTAGAATTTACAGTGGAAAATTTTATTTACCAGTTAGAAATTTTAAATGAACATCACAAAGAACTACCTGTATCTGCCTATAAAGATTTTATATATGAATTAGATGAACAGNTAANAAANATTCTTCCAGAAAAGGAAGACAAAAACCTTCGTTATCTTAACAATAAACCCAGACGCATCTACTTTGATCCTAGCAAGAAGTTGCCTTTTTAACAGGAGATAGCATGAAAGATATTGACTCAGAACCACCAGAAGGTTTTGTAAACATAGAAAAAGGTGACTTTTTTGAAGATAATCAAAAAGAAGCTATCAAGTTAGTGCTTGAAGATATGTTTGAATATCCGTACGGAGATTATAGTGATTTCACTTATATGGAGGAATTGCCTGATAAAAACTCAGTATCTGATAAGGAACAGCATGATCATTTTAAATTGTTAGTTATGTCTTTATATAATCAAAATGGTGGCTCTAATAGAAATCAGCTCTTGGCACAGCTCGGAGAGATTTGGATTTCACACATTGATGGATGTATTTTGAGAATGGAACGTCAAACTGACGATAAGTTAGAAGAACTTTGGGAAGCAGAAATAGAAGAATCGTGCGACCCATACGAAGATTAAAGGGATATTTATGAGCAATTATCGTGGCAGGAAAGGCACTAGACAAAGACCCTATGATAAAGAAAAATTTGATAGCGAGTGGGATAGAATTTTTGGAAAACCAAAAGAGGTAGAAGATGATAGACACAGAAAATTGGATGCACAAGGTAAGAGAAATAGCACCACTAATTGAAAAATGCGAGTATCAGGTACTCAAGTTTGAAGCAGAGCATAAAAGGCTTATAGCTATGTTGAAATTAGAGGCTTTGGCTGATGGTATAAAAACAGACTCAGCGCAGAATACTTTTGCTGAAAGTAAAAAAGAATTATTTGATTCAAGAATTAAGATTGCTAGTTACAAAAGTGGATTAGTGGCACTAAAACTAGAACTCAAGGCTACAGAAATTGGGTTTGAACAATGGAGAACTGAGCAAGTTAATTTAAGAAAAGAGCAAGCTAGATATGGAGCGTAATATTACTGAACCTTTTTTAAAAAAATTGCTTAGTTTTTCTGAAGACAAAAGAAAAAAATTAGCATTAATTTTAATTGCATCTTGCATAAAAAGCCTGTCTGATCAGGAAATAAAACAAGTAGTTAAAGAGCAGTCATGAAAGGTAAAACTCCGAATAAAGCAGAATTGAAGCACATGGATCGCGTATCCCAGATAGGCTGTATTGTCTGCAAAAATCAAAACAAATTCTTTAATCCTGCTGAGATACATCACATTCAGGGGAAAACTAAACCTAATGCACACTATAAAACGCTCCCGTTGTGCTATGAACATCATCGTATGGGTAGTGCAGTAGAACCTATAAGTAGGCATCCATACAAAGCTCGGTTTGAGAAAGCGTATGGAACTGAAGAAGAATTGTTACAAGAAGTAAACAGATTATTGCACACTCATGACTATGACGATTTACCTTTTTGAAAATTACGCTGCGCGCCTGGCTGCTAAAAATAATATTTACTGGTCATATATATTTCAAGGGATACAGATGATTAACGAAATACACAACGAAAGTTGCTTAGATACAATGAGTCGTATGGATGATAACTCTGTTGACTTGGTAGTTACCTCCCCTCCATACAATATGAATCTAAGAATTAGAAATGGCAAGTATTGTTCAAGACAGATAGTCAAAGAACTTAGCACTAAGTACGAAGGGTTTAGTGATAATATGCCAATAGAAGAATACTACGAGTTTCATTCAAATGTTTTGAAAGAACTATTAAGGGTAAGTAGTTTAGTTTTTTATAACATACAGATAGTAACAGGTAGCAAGAGGTCTGTTTTTAAAATGATAGGCGAGTTTTCTGATCAGTTAAAAGATATTATTGTTTGGGATAAAACTGTTGCACAACCAGCTATGCAAGAACAGGTGTTAAATAGACAGTCAGAATTATTATTAGTTTTTGAAAATGACAATGCAATAAGTAGGCAGTTTAAAGATGCTACATTTGAAAGAGGAAGCTTGAACGACATATGGAAAATATCTACTCGCTATCTTGATAAAAATAACAAAACTCATGGAGCTGTTTTTCCAGAAGAATTAGTGGCAAAAGTTTTACAAAACTTTTCTAAAGAAGGTGATATTGTTTATGATCCTTTTATGGGTACAGGAACTACAGCAGTTGTTTGCAAAAAATTAAAAAGAAAGTTTATCGGAAGTGAGATTAATCAAGAGTACACAAAAGATTGTAATAAAAGATTAGACAACATAGGTTTTGAATTTTAATGAAAGAACACTCTTTTAAGAAAGCAGGACTTAAACTTTGAAAATTATTCTTCCGTTAGAAGTTTACTACTCAAAAAATAAAAAATTTATTTTAAACTTAAATAACTATCGTAATGCTCATTACAGGATATTGTCTAGTGCAAAGAAGTGTTACACAGATAACTTGTTATATGATTTAAAAGGATTAGATAGTTTTTCTGAGCCTGTTTCTTTGGTTTACACATACTATGCAAAGAGCAACAGAAGATTAGATATAAGCAACCCTTGTTCAGTGATAGACAAATTTGCTTGTGATGCTTTGGTAAAAGCAGGAATCATTAAAGACGATAGCTTTAAACAAGTTGTAGATGTTACTTATGTTTTCGGTGGAGTTGATAAAGAAGATTTTAGATGCGAACTAGAAATTACGAGCTGCAAAACCAGCAGCTAAAAAATATTATTTACCAGTATATAAAATAATACATACAGAGGTGTAGCATGGAATTCTTAATGGAGCAGTTGCAAAAGGATTTAAAAGAAAGGAAGGAGTCTTGGTGGGAGTGGCACAAAGCAAATCCTCAAGTGTGGTATAAATTTGAAGAATACACATTGGAAGCTATTAAAGCAGGTAGGAAAAATTATTCTCATTGGGCAATCATAAATCGTATTAGATGGCATAGCGAAATAGAAACAGAAGGTGGTGAGTTTAAAATCAGCAACGACTATATTTGTTTTTATGCCAGATTATTTCATGTTCATTATCCAGAACATAAAGACTTCTTCAGATTAAAACAACTGAAAGAAGAAAAGATGATGGATGATCTACAGTCCACCTTGGAGAATAGGTACGTTAGCCTTGGCTCTTAGTGCAGGAACGATTGATAGTCTTTTATTTCTATTTATTTCTAAATCTCTTATTAGGTCTGATTTAACAATAATAGATATGTCTTGTCTTTTTATTATGGCATCTCGCTTTTTTCTGAAATTAGCCATATATTTTTCTAAGGCTCTGACTTGAGATTTAACATTTGAAACACCTTGATAGTTTTCTCTATATGCAGCTAGTTCGTCAAATCTCCCATCTTGTCTAAGACTGTTTAGCGTTTGAGTTACTTTATCAACTTCTTGACGCAACTCATAAAAGCCTTGTTGCAGTCCATTCATCTTTTTAGTATCCATAAGAAGTCTATTAACAAAAGGTAGTCTTGTAAAATTAGTAGGATTACTAACAATGTTGTTTGGAATATAGGGGCTACCTGTTGCAGTTCTAGCAATTGAATCAGCTACTGCTAAAGCATAACCGCCAAGAGTACCTGTATATCCTTTCATAACATATTCTATCTTCATAGGTGATATATTAAAAAGCTCACCTATAAGTCTAGCCACTTCGTTAGTTTGTGCGTTTGATTGTAATCCTGCTTGTTTTTTTTGCTTATAATAAGGAACAATTTCTGTACCTGTAAACGAGTTTCTATTAGTAACAGCTTCAAAAAAAGGCTTTATAGCTTGTATGCTTATATCTCCCATTAAAAACGGAATATTAGTTGCTGTTTGTATTTGCCTCGCTATAGATGCAGTTGTATCTTTTTCTACAGAGCCATCTTCTTTTATTTGCCCTGCCGCTAAATCAAACAATCTTTCAGGAATTGCTTTAAAGAAAGCTCCTATTTCAAAAGGTATAGGTAATTTAATAGTATAATCATAAGGTGTAGGTATTAACCAGTTGTCATCTCTTACTTCTCTTGGCGCGCCTTTGTAATCTTCAGTATCACTCACCATTAAATAATACAACAAAGTAATACCCATTAAAGATAAGCCTCTAAGGAGTGCCGTTCTTGTTATTCTTTTTTTAAGGTCTTGTGCAGATTCTCCTGATTGCAATTTTTCTGTTGCAGAATATCGACCTCTTGAAGTTCTATACAAAACATCAAGACCTTGTATTCTTGCGTTTAAAAATGGTATTGCGGCAGTAATCATTCCAAAAAATGGTGAGCTTCCTCTGCGACCAAAGTTAATAATTTCTAATCCTTGATAAGCTGCGGCTGACTGAGCTTCAGCTTCTGATGCTCCTTGTTTTTTTAGATCGTTATAAACAGAATTGTAGACTGCTAAACGAGCTGCTCCATCAGATTTAGTTGTTAGTCCACCAAGACCATCCCATAGTTTGAAGAAAGCATTTTCTAGGCTAATTCCATTACCAGGAGTTAATCCTTGCTGTCTTCTAGCTCTTGCCATATATCTAACAATATCACCTTCATCGTTAGCAAAATCATATCCACCTACTATTCCAAACTTTTCTAATTCTGACATATCTGCAAACATATTTGCTATTGAATCTACAATAGGTGTAAAAGTATCTCCACCTATACCTAGTTTAGCTCCTGAAGTAACAGCAGTAGACAGGGTATCTCTAAGTATGTTTACAACAACAAAACCAGGGTCTCTTGTGATCATGTCTCTTAAAAAACCAGCAGGCATTGAAAAAGCTTTAGTTAAAGCATCTATCTTAACTCCACCAACTGATCTTACAGCTTCAAATATTTCTCTGTCATCTATTTGATATATTTGTTTTTCGCCATCTTCAAAAACAAATATTGTCATAGCGTTTGGTTTAGTCTTAGGATTTTTTGGTCTTGCCATATCCATTAACTGCATATCTCTAACTAACTTAGATAAACCATCATTTTTCATAGATGCAGTGAGAATAGATAAAGAGTTTCTAGCTATAGCTTCAAGTGGAGGAATATTAGGAATTTTTTCTGAGCCTTCCATTTTTATGGATAAAGGATTACCTGGCAACATTCCACCACCAATAGAAGGTGCTGATCTACCTTCATCATCTATCATTTCTTTATAGAATGGATAATAAGATGAATGTTCTATCCATAGTGCAGCTTGTTCTTCGCTTAACAAACCTTTGTCTCTTGCAAATTTTACTAATTCATTATTCCATTTTTGATAGTTTTCATATACTTCAACTACTTGTGGATAATTAGCTTTTATATTAGCTTTTTCTTCTGCATTTTTTGCAGCATCTCGTAAAGAAATTGGAATTACAACTCCGTTTTTTAATTTTGCTACTCTATTAACTATCGCATATTTAGCAAATATATATTCTAAATCTACTAAAGGATTTTCAAAAAGAGGTGCAGTAAATTGTAATAGTCCACCTTTTCCTATATCACTATTTTTTATAAAATTATTATGTTCAGCAGAAAACTCAAACTCTTTAACAAAGGTTAAAGATTCTTGACCTTCTATTTGACTGGCAGGAGTACCTCTTGTAAGCATTTGAGCAAATACACCCCTAGATTTATCTGACAATCTTATTGCAGCTATAGAAGATGTTGTTGTTGCATTATTTAATATTCTTACTTCTTCGTTTGTTTCTGATCCTTTTGTTATAGCTTTGTCTATATCATCATACTTATCAATTATTTCTGTTCTTAATCTATTAAAACTGCTTTTAATATTTGTTATAGGATCAGCAGTAAATTTTATAATGCGTTCGCCAAATGTCATTGCTGTAGGTTGATAGCCTTCTTGTTTAGCTTGTTCTTTGTATTCTTCAGGCACTTGTTTATTTTTATTTTTTGGCAAAGATATTTCTATTTCTGGTGATGGGTCTACTGCATAGTCTTGTGCGGCTTTTAATGCCACATCAGAAGCTTTTATATTGTATGGGGGTATCTGACCTATAGGAGTTTTTTTAACAAGTTCTTCAGCTTTTTCTACAGCATCAATTAATGATGGTGAAGGATTTGGAGAACGAGAGCTATCTTCAAATACATTAAGCTTTACAACATTAGATGGAAAGTAACCCCATCTTTCTAATGAATTACCATCCCAACGAACATCTCCTGCTTTTAACTGATAAGTATATAATTTAGATACAGATGGTTCAGCTATTTCACCAAAATCAAAAATACTATCCATCGTGTTATAAAGTTTTTCTTTTTCTAAACTTATAGCACCTTCTTTATTTATTTGTTCTTGTCTTCTTCTGTTTCGCTCTGCATCTCTTATTTCTTGTCTAGTTATTTGAGAGTTATTTACATAATTTTGTGCTTCTGTTTTAGAAGGTGTTATGAAATCTCCTGCACGCAAATCATCTGTAGGTGATGCTCTGTACATAGTTATAGTTGCATTAGGATTATCTTTAATTTGTTTAAGCTTTTCCATAAAAGCTATAATTTCTTTAAAGATTGGTTCACCTCTTTGAGATGCCATATAGAATCTAGGATTTCTGTATATATCATTAGGAGAAAAACTATCTCCATCTACATTTTCTAACAAGTTGCTAGCTCTTGGACCTCTAGTTATATCAACAAAATCATTTGCCATGCCTGATGATTCATCTCTAGTTTCTACAGGAGGGCTAGATTCTATAACAGGACTTGTTAAAGAAGAAAAATCCGCATCTAATTCAAAACCTTCACGAACAGCTTTTAGTTTTTTGTATTCTGAAATTGCTTTATTAGCTTCAGAATCTGGTTTCAAAGCTAAACTTGATTCTTTTAAAAATGCAGATAAAACTGTTCCTCTTTTTGCTTCTAATCCTAATATTTTTCTTATTTCATTAACAAAAGCATCCCATACGTTTGTTTTTTTATACTCAATACTTTCCATAAAGTCTTGAAATTTNGGATCAGTCAGACCTACAGACAAAAGTTCNAAAACATTTTTTGTTCCATATGTAGCATTTCCTATTTTACTTTCACCAGAATTTGAACCCATATTTGGGTCGATTGTCCTTAATCGATTTACTTCTGTTTTAAGAATTTTTCTTATTTTTTCTAAATTTTTGTAATTTTGTGTAGAATAATCTGTTCCTAAATTAAATTCACTCAAAGGATCAGCTCTGCGTCCGCGTTCTGCACTAAGAAGTCTTACAGGGTCTGATAATTTTAAAGATAGTGTAGTTGCAGCATGAACAAACTCATGTAATATTGTATTAAAATTTAAACCGCCATTACTATTTATAACAACGTGTTTTTTTATTTTTCTATTATCATCGTACAAATATGGATCATGACTATAACCTCCTGCATTCTTATATCTACCAGTCATGTTTGTAATTACATATCTAATTGTATCGTCATTAGATTTTTGTGCTAAAAAAGATGGGTCAGTAATAAAAATTTTAGTATCAAAGCCTAAAGCTTTTTGTCTTTTAAGTTGTTTTAATACAGATTGAGCAATATATTTATAATCAGTAGATGGGGAATTTTTTACAAACCATTCCATAACACCTATTGAAGTTTTACCTTCTATTCCATCTAAAATAAATTCTTTTTCTATTTGTATTTCAGCTCTTGTTCTTTCATATACGTTATATCTTTTAGATGGATTTTGTACAACAGCTGGTTTTAAAACCCCCTTATCTTTAATATTTAAAATAACACCTTTAATTGGTTTATTTTTTACATCACCAACATTAATATTTGTTGTTACAGGAAAATCTTCAATTGCTGGAAAAAATGTAGTTCCTTTTTTATCATCTTCTAAAATTTCTGAAGGCACTATTTCAGGTCTATCTTCTACTTCAAATATAGAATCAGTTTCTGATCTTATTGATAATTTATCTAACTCTCTTAAAGTTCTAGTTTCACCTCTAACTCTACTGCCAATTTTACCAGCTTCTATATCATTAAATATTTCTGATGATTTTTTATAGCCAGAAGCTCTCATGGCTATTCCTACTTTTTTAAAAAAGTTAGAAAACTTATTAAATATACCAGTAGCTTTTGGTGGTATATCAGGTTTAATATCTTTAGCCTTATATAAATCTGCTATAGCACTTTCTACATAAAATTCATCTATAAAATCAACACCCCTAGCTTTTTGTAGGTCTGTTAATTTAGATTCATTAATATTTTTACTTCTTTCGTAAAAAGTTTTGCCTTTAGATTTTTCATCAAAACCTACAGGAACTTTTCTTCTTCTAATTTCTTTTCTTAAAAAGTTATATTCTTTCTCATTAATTAAATCTTTAGCACGAAACGCATGAATAACTTGTGCATCTATAATGCTGTTTAATTTATTTTGTATTTCTATATCTGTAGCTGTTCCATCAGGATTAACCGCATTTAAGGAGATAAAAATAGTATCAGTATTTTCATCATACGATGATTCAGTTTTATTTCTTCTGGTTTCAACAGGATCAAAAAATATTTTTTCTTTTCCAGCAATTAAATTTTCTGAAGATAAAATATCATTGCTAACAATAACACCTGTTTCTTTTAAACCTACTTTGTTTAATGTTTTCTTTAGTTCTGTAGCAAACTTATTGGTTCTTCCTTCTTCTATTGCTTCAGGAAAGTTTATTGATGGTGGCTCTACTTTTACAGGTGCTGTAAATCTACTTTGTTTTTCTCGTTCTTTTTTTACTAACTGGTCAATTAATTCTTTAGGTTTGTTTTCTGCTATAAGTCTAGCTTCAAATTCTTCAGGTGTTTCATTAAATCCTTCTGCTCTACGAGCAATATCGTATTCAAAATTTTCTTTAATTTTTATGTTCGGATATAGTCCTTTTTTGTTTAAGACTTCTGCTCTGCCACTGTTTAGTAAATCATATTGAAATTGTCTTGCTTGTCTAGCAATATTTTCATCCAAATTTCCGCTTTCAAAATTAACTCTACTTTTTATATATTTTTCAATATCTTCAAAATTAAATTCTGCTGTTTCAACAGTTGCTACAAAGTCTGCCATATCTTGTGCTGTATATTCTCTTTTACTAAAGTCAGGTAATGGAGTAAGAGTATTAAAAGAAGGTAATGAATCTATCCTAGCAAACAATAATTCTAGTTGACCTTGATTCATTAAGTAAAAGTTACCTTCTCCAGTAACTTTTTCAAAAAAGNTAGAAAAGTTCTTTTGAGTCAAAGGCTTTGAGTATGTGTCTATATTTTTAGATGCNAATAAATNTCTTAAAGCTTNAGAAGAAACATCTATTTCTTCTTTTCCNTCTTTAATAGATTTTATTTTTTTTGATTTTTGATTACTTGAAAATATATTTTCTGCAAATGCAGAAGTAAGACTATTAAAATCTTTTTNTNTTAATAGTTTTTTTGCTTCTTCCATACTATAGGATTTTTTGTATGGCACTCCATAATTTTCTTCAACCCAGAGTTTTAAATCTTCTGAATCTAGTTTTATATTTTTTGTCGTAATTTTTTTCTTTGTAACAGGATCAGCTAATCTTGAATCTGCATTTAAAATAGAAGATATATCAACTTCGGTGCTATTAGGGTCGGTAACAATTGAACCTATTTCATAAGCTGTTGAGCTTTCATTGTAGCCCATACTATATAAATCGTTATTTAGCCTAGAGTTTATTTTATTTCTTTCAAACTGATTTAATAAATTATCTTTAAGTTTTATAGCTTCTATTTCATTAGGTGCTTCTGCAATAACAGGATCAATTGTTTTTAATTGATCAACAACTGCAAAAGTGCCATTAGAAAGTTGAATTATATCTAAATCTGGAGCTTCTCCTGTTATGCCAGGTACAGGTATATTAGGTTTTATTTCTGATGTTTCTTCTATTATCTCAGGAACATTGCCTTGTGCTGATGCTCTTGAAAATTTTTCATCGTTAATTAAAGAATTTATATTATCTCTGGCTTTATTTTCTCTGTCTTTAATATATTCATTACCGACACTTCGTCTATTACCTAAACTACTAAATAAATAGTCAGCACTACCACCTATGATTGCGCCTATAGTAAACTCGTCAAACATACTATCTGTTATTGGCAACTTATCGCTGTATAAACCAGCAGCAGTTAAGTCTTGTAAAAGAGTAGCAGCAACTTCTTGACCACCTTCAAATGCTCCTGATTGAACAGCAGATTTAAGTTTACTTACAACGTAATCGCTTTCTCCTTTGTTTCTAACTTTAGGAACTTTTTTAAGTATGTTCATAATAGGTAAAATTTCAGTAATACCTATAGCACCACCAATAAGAGTAGCAAATGTTTCAGATATTGGACCAACTTCTTCGCCCATATCTCTAGCCATTTGTAATCTATCAACTTGTGCAGCCATACCACTAGGAATAGCTAATGCTGCTGGTATGCCATAATCCCCTGCTGTTTTGCTAACAATGCCTCTTTTAGCTAAAGCCCTTCCAGCTAAACCAGCACCTAAAAAAGGTCCAAATGAACCTATACCTTCTGCAAGTTTAGTTGTATATTTATCTCGTAGTGCTGGGTCAGAAGCTAAACTAGAGTCTGTTCTAAGAAAATCTTGAAAACCTTGTAGTCCTTTGACAACTTTACTGTCATCACCAATGTCAGCTAAACCAGCTAGACCTAAAGGCACATCTGTTGCTAAACTTAATGCGCCTCTGGCTATAGACTTAGGTGCATCTAAAATACGATCAAGAACACTGACCTCATTTATATCAATACCATAAACAGACTTAACATCTTCTGCTATTTGCGCTCTTTTAGTGGGGTCTAAATCATCTGGAACATTCAGAGTTTGACCATTTTCTAATTGATATTGAGCCATTATTTATCCTTTAGGAGACAGTTATACCAGATTTTTCAAGATTTGTTTTTATATCTGTTGCAGCATCTGTTGAAGAAAAACCTTGAGCTTTTGCTAATTCATTTCTATAAGCCTTTATTGTTGGTAATAATCCTGCTGCTGTATTTAACGATTGTTCGGAACCTTCTTGTTGAAGTGCTTTATAAAATTCCACCATTTCAGCGAAATCTTTTCTTATAGCTGTAAGAGGCAATGCCTCAGTTTCAGCACCTAATTTCTCTGTTTGCGCTATATAATAATCTTTTTGTGCTTCAGATAAACCTTCTGTACTTTCTTTTTCTTCTATACTTTCAGCTAAACCACCTAACCCTGTAAAGAATTCTTTCATATTACTAGAACTACCAACAAGAGCAGCTAGTTTTGTTAAATTTAAACCTTGTTCTTTGCTTATACCTAGAAGACCTTTTTCTTCAGTGTCTGCTGTAGGTAAATTGCCAGAATCATCAGTAATAATAGAAGAATCATCAAAAGGTTTAGGAATAACATTAGGCGATTCAGGCGATTCATTAAATTCTTGGATAAGAGCAGCACTAGCAAGACCTGTACCACCTACACCTAACATTCTATTTGGTGAAAATACTTTTTCTTTAACATTTTTTCTTATTATTTGACTTCTTACACCACTACCTTTTGGATTTTCAATTGACTGTTGTATCAATTTAGCTTGAGGTGATCCTGCTGGATATTCTTTTACTGGTTTTGATCCTTTTTTTGATGATTTAAGAAATTTTTTCTTTTTTGTTATTTCTTTCTTTGTAAGAAAATCAAAAATTGATTTACCTGCACTTTTTAAACCTTTTCCTACTTTTGGTCCATATTTTACTGCTCCTTGTGAAATTTTTGGACCTACTACTCTGCTAGCAGCTACACCTGCTACTCCTATTCCAGCGTCTGTTGCAAGCGCACTTTTATCTAAATTTCCTTCATCGTCTGTATATCTAGCAACTATGTCTTCTTTTAAATTTTGTAGTCCACCTTTTTGTCCTATCTCATAAGATGTTTTTGGATCAACTCCAAAAATTTTGTCAGCTAAAAACATTCTAGTTATATCAGTCATACTTGGATTTTCGTCAGAGCGAGTATCTACAGAATCTATGATATTTCCAAAAATACCGCGTTCTGCTGTATCTCCACCTTCTTGATACCCAACTAAGCCACCGCTAGCAGCCATTTGCATTGTTTCTGGCATAACAATATCTTGTCGTAAACTACTTGCAGGATTTACATTTTCATCTACCATGCTGCCAACTTCACTTGGAATACCAGCCATTTGATTATTCATCACTGAATTTTGTAGATTCATCATTATTTCTTCTGGATTGGCAACTGAATCTTCTGGACTCATCATCATGTTTTGTGGGTTTATATTTGCAAGTTGCTTGTAATCATCTATAAGATTTTCTGATACTGATTTTTTTGGTTGGTTCATTGCTGCTAATTGAGCAATATATGATTTTGTATCTGCTGTTCTTCTGATTACTTCATCAATTGCCATCATTTTTGGATAACGTCTATATGCCTCATCAGGGTTTCCATTAGCAATTTTTTCTAACTGTTCAAACGGAACATTTTCTAAACTTTCGGCTGCTTCAACTAAATTCATAATCTTATCCTAATGCGTTTGCTAAACCTAAACTACCCAAACCACCTGCTACAGCAGTTTGAAATAAGCCTGGTTGTTGTTGATACTGACTTTGTATTTGCGTTGGCTGTACTGGAACACCTCTTAATATGCCACCAAAACGACTTAGTTGTTCTCTAGCATAGTTCTGTTGTCTCAAGAAATCTTCATAACCCATATCTAAACCAGCCTGACCTAATGCTCGTCTTTGCTGTCCAACTCCTTCTAATGTAGAAATTCTTTTTAGAGCTGCATCTTGTATAGCTTGACCGCTACTTATAAGTCCTTTTGAAGAAGCTAAGTTATAGTCACTAGATAATTTAAAGGCATTTTGTCTGAATTTTTCTGAAGCTTCTCTAGCTACTTGATTTAATTGTGCTGCATTTAAACCTAATTTAGCTGCATCTGATTTAGCTTTTTCTCCTGCTGCGTAAGCAGATTGATTGAGCTTATCTTGACTTTGTTGTGCAGTTTGCACAGCAGTAAATTGACCAAGATCGAGCTGCCTATCTTTTAGATAAGAGTCTCTCGCTATATTAAACGCATCAGATGAACCTTTCATTTGTATATCTGAAAGCCTTTGTCCTAAATTTCTTTCATTTTCAGCTTGAACAATAGCATCTCTATATCCACCAAGACCGCCTTGTTTAATTGCAGCATCAGATAATTGTTTTGATGCTATATCGCTGTCTCTCCTAGCTTCTCTTTTTGCTACATCAATAACACCTTGTTGATATGGATCAATATACTTTTGTAGTCCATCAGAAAAATTTTGTTTATTTATGTTTCCTGCTTGATATAAAGAAGCTAAATCATTAGGGTTATATGTAGATGTTACTTGTCCAGTATCATATTGTGATCCAATAGTACCTTGCATATTTAATCTATTGACAGAATCAGTAAAAGCGTCTGGTGTACCAGAAGTTCCGTAGCCTCGACCCATAGCTTGAGCAGTTAATTCATCTTGATTGAAATCAGCTAACTTTTGACCAGGATAAGGAGTATAAGGCTGTAAGCTTTCTGCTTCACCTCTTTGAATAAGCCTAGTGAAATACGGCTCTACATAATCTGGCAAATCAGACTGCGTTATTTTCTGCTCTGTTGGTGCGGAGCTACCACCACCACCTTTAAAATATCTCATTCTTCTGCATCCTTAAAGTTAAACTCATAAAAAGTAGCTGGTTTTTTCCAGCCTTTTCTATTTTTTACCCAGTTCCACTGTCCATGTCTTCCTATACCTTCAATGCCATCACAATCATTTGATTTGGCAAACTTAATCATTGTTTCCAATCCTATTTCTATCCAGTTTTGCATATTAGTTCCAGATGTATGCTCAACATTTAACATTTTTTTTCCTGTAGGATAGTTGTTAAACATAGTTATTAGAACACCAGAAATTTCTAAATTTTCTTTATTAAAAATAATCCATAGATTGCAGTTATTATTTAAACAATCATAGAATATATCTTCTACTCTTATTCTATTACTAGAGCGATTAGCCGATTTTTTTAAATACCTTTCGCATTTTTTCCAAACTAAAGATAGCTTATCAGAAGTTATTAAAGATAAACCATGTTCTTCTGTTGCTATGTTTGGTTCTTTTACTATTTCATTCATCCTGGTAGCATCCCTCCAGCATTAGCTAATTTAGGTGCTTGTTCTGTAGTTCCTGTTTTTTCTTTTCTTACTCTATCCATCATTGCATAAAGTTCGTTAGAACCAGCCTCTGAGCTACCATCTCCTAGCATTGAAACAACATCAGCAGGAACAATAAACTCGTCTTGAGATACAGCTATTCTTTCTTGATTTCCGATTGTACCTCTCAAGTCATCATCCATACCGCCATTTCCATTTCCTGCTATGAGACCTTCTGTTTGTGCATTAGGAACTAAAGATTGTAATACTTCATTTCTAAGAGATAAGAATTTTTCATTACCATATTTTTCAATGAATTGATTAATAATATTTTGATCATCTAATTCTCCTAATATAAAAGCAACTGTTTGATTTACAAGAGGATCATTATTAGGGTTAGACATAATGCCTTCATTCATCATTTCTTGTGGCATCATTTCCTGTAGCATCATAGCTTCTGGCGGAGTAAGTCCACCTTCGTTATATCCCATCTTTTCTACAACATCAGGAGCAACTTTATTTAGTGCTTCTAAACCTTTATTAGGTAAAGTTTCACCACCACCTGCTGCTGTAACTACTTGACCTAAATTTGGTTGATTAACGGGTGGAGCTATAATTGATGTATCAACAAAAGGTTGTGCAGGATTAAAGCTTGCGCTTGGCTGATTTGGCATAAATGTATTTGTTGTTGCAACAGGTTGTGCTGCATTAACATTAGTTGGAGAAAGAATATTTCCCATTGAAGCTGTATTTATATTTTCATAAGGATTTAATGTACTTGGTGTAATGTTACTCAGTTTATCAATACCTTGTGGAGCTATTCCTGTATAACTTTGAAATGGGTCTATAGAAGATAAGGGAGCTTGAGCTAAATTTAAAGAATCAAAACCACCAGCAGAACCAGAATAAGAATCTATTAAACTGGGTGGTCCATCTTGACTAGCAATAGTTGGAGCATTTATTGTGTTAGGATCGAAGTACATTGTTTCTGGTGAAAAACCAGATTGAAAATTAGGGTTATAATCAAACAATGTTCTTGCTGGAGCAAACACTCCTGCATTTCCTGTTACACTTCTCATTTGATCTGTACCTAACAACTGTTTTGCTGCTATAGGTAAAGAGTTATCTATATATGGAACATCTGGAGCTACATTTGTATAGTCTGTCATTCCACCTTCTTGATAACCAGTGACACCACCACTTGCTGAAAAGCTTGGGCTTGATAAAGAGTAGTTTGGAGTATAAAGACTGACCTCTGGATTATCTGCAAAATTTTGTCTTCTACCTGCAATATAGCTGTTGAGCCTATCTTGATTTTGTTTAGCAAATTCTTCTTCTGATTCTAATATGCCTGCGCCACCTGCCCCAATAGCTATAGGAACAGCGGCTGTAGGATTAGCAATTCCTGATGCTAAATTTCCTATTCCATCAAAAAATTTGTTTGGAGTTAAACTTTGACCATCACCAACCCCAAAAGTGGTTTGAAGATTTTTTCCGTAGCTTGGTGTTGAATTTAGATAATTTTTAATATCCATATCAACGCGAGCTTGCATAGCTGGTTTTGCACGAGCTATTGATTGATCATAAATTTTATTTTGTAAAGGATCAGCTGTTCCTTTTGCTAATTGATTTTTAAAAGATGTTATATCAGAAGGAGAAACTATTTTTGTTGGTGCGACAATCTGATTAGCAGGTGTAAAAACATCATTTGCTGTAGGTTTGAATCCTGTTTTTTGTGGTCCAACTGATTCACCAGCTCCAGTTGCTCCAAATATTTTATCTGTACCAGTTATAGCTTCAGTAGTTGCATCTGTTTGAGCTAAGTTAAATGCAGCATCAGCAGACTCTGCTCCTTTTGCTAATTCAGCAGCTCCTTTTAATCCTTGACCTATACCAAAACTAGTTAAACCAGATAATAATCCTTTTTTAAGATCACCTTCAACAAGTCCTGTTGCTAATCCACCACCAATTGCAGGTAAAAGAGCTGAACCTAAAGCTCCTAAACTCATTTTTGTAGCCAACATACCACCTAATGATGAACCAATAAAAGGTGCAATAAATGGTAAAAATGCTTCAGGTTGACCAGTTTGCGGATTTACAGTTATAGGCAATGCTTGAGATAAACCTTTAACTTCAGCAGGATTAACATGAAGAAGCATACTGTCTCCATAACGACCTTGTGCTGCAACATTTCTGGTTTGTTCTTTTATATTCATTTCTTCATCCTAGTAATGATTTTATATTTTTACCTATCTTCTGTTGTTTCGCAACCAAACATATTAAAACTCATATTGACTGCACTTGTATAAACTTTTACAACATCTGTTTGATTTAATGTTATACCTAAAACTATTGATAATGAATCATTAGCTGCTACAGATTTATCATAGTATATAAATTGTTTATCGTCAGCACTAGCACCCCCAACATGAACACTTAATCTAAATGTTATTGCAGAACCTGTTCGATTTGCTGCAACAATAGAACTAACAGTAGTTTGTGTCATATCAGGCACTGTGTAAAGTACAGTAACTGTTGTTGCCGCAGGGTCTAATTGTCCTAATACTTTAAGGTTATCAGCCATGTTTCATGCCCATTAATAAAAATTGATGTCTTTTAGAAGCTTTGCTTGTTACTGTTGATTGCATTTGTTGTACTTTTGTAATTTTATTATTTAGGTCTGCTATTGTTTGCTCTATGATTCTTCTTGTTTGTGATTCATTAGCACGATTATATTCTGGACTAGAAATGGGTAAAGATATTGTTCTTATGTCTTTCATTATCTTCTTCCATCTTGTTTTATGTCTAGCCTTATATCTCCTAGTCTCCATCCGAAACTACTAGAATCGCTTGATATTCTTACCGCAGCTTGTCTGCTTCTGGCTCTAGTGTTTACAAATGTAGAAGATGGGGTAACATTTATAGTTTGTAATGTAGACAAATCTTGCAAAGGATAGTCTCTACCTTTTATTGTAAATGTAACAGTATCTGAAGTTGTTTGCTGATCTCTAAATTGTATATCTGGTATTAACTTTGATATAAAAATAAATCCTTCTCCATCTGGATTCAGATCAAAGTCACTTGATTCTATAAATGAAGTAAATGTATCTGTTCCATCACCATGACCAACTTCATGCCTATAAATATAATTTAGATTAGTTGTATCATTTTTGCTAGTTGCAAGTGGCTTTTCAAATATATTAGCTTCATTCCAAGCTGTTCTAACAAAGTTATCTGCTGTTGTACCTATCGACCATGTGTCTTCTAAATAATTAAATAAAACATACTTGTCTATTTCTGTGCTTGTACCTGAAGGATAAAACCACATAATTTCATTTACACTTTCATTGGCAGCTGCAAATACTTTAAATGCTTGATCTTGATTTAGGTCTGAAAAAACATAATCTAATACTGCACATGGAAGTCTTTCCGCAGTTCCAGCATAAACAAAGAATCCATCTCTATCCATAAAGTAGACTCTATTGTTTGCATTAACAGCTGCGTTTGGAGCTATTAAAGATGGTCCTTCTGCTACTTCTGTAAATGAAAAAACAAAAGGCTCACCTACAAAACGCATTGATACTATTCCTGCATCAGTCCATATAAGAATTTCTTGTCTTGTTTTTAAAGCAGAAATAATTGTAGAACCTAAAGAAAGCTGTACACCACCAGCTTGGTTTGTTGCGGTTGGAGTCCAATCAATAGCACTTTCTGTATCTGAAAATCTTACTAACAATGGGTCTATAGCTGAAGAACCTATAGGATTGCAGCCAAAAGCAATAACGTGCTTATCTACATCTGACATCATGATTTGTAATACTGCGGTTGGCACATTACTTGCATTTGATTCTGCGGATAACAAAGTTGATCTAGTGGATGCACCGCTAGATTTATCCCAAAAAAATATTTTTGATGCTCTTGGTGCTGCTATTATATCATCGCCAAAATTATCTATTGACCAAAATCTAAGTTGATTGACTGGTGATAAGTCGGTGGTTGATCCAAATCCTCCATCTCCCCAAGAATTGACACCCCAACCTGTTCCTCTAGCATAAACATCTAAACCAGTATTAATTTGATAAACACCATCTACTCCTGAACCACCATTACCTGTGTCAGAACTATTTGCAGTTACAGTATCACCAGCAGTATCTTTTGCATTAAAAGTATAAGTATCTGTTCCTGTTACAGTTTCTATTTGATACTCTTGATTTAATACAGTAGCAGTAATTGTTCCACCTAAAGTAGCTGCACCTGCTATAGTTACAAAATCTCCAGAAACGCAACCATGATCATCATCTGTAGCTGTAATTAAACTAGAACCATCTGTAGCAGCAAACAATATTCCATTTGTAGTTGTTGCTCTTATAGGTGTAATATCGCTTAGTGTATCTCCAATAATCACATAAAGTTTTTGATGTGTTCCAAGTATTGTAATATTGTCTCCGTTAATGGCTTTATATGTATGTATTTTTCTTGCTGTACCAACAAAGCTGGTTTCAATGTATTTACTCCATCCACCAAATCTTTCTGGTCTGCCTTTTCGGAATCTTACTTTGTCTGCATCAAACCAACCACCTTCGTTGCTGTAATTAGTGCCTTCTCGGTTTATACCTGGTTTAAATATATATTTACTTAATGCCATAAATTAAACCTCATTGGTCATCGCTTGTAGTAACTGTTCTATAATAGACTACAACTTCTTTTAATTCATTTATATATCTTTTAAGCTCTTGCATATTATATGCCATTAATTCGTAATCAGGCACTGACATAGCAAAGAATACTATTTGTCCTTGATCTTTTTCTATTCTAGCTAAAAACTGATCAATGTTTTTATCAGATACTACATACCAATAGGGTTCTTTTAAATCTATTTCTCTTGGCAAAATTGGTTGAGCTATAGTTCTTTCTATAGGTTTAGACTTAATATTAATCGTCTTGCTGTTTGGTATCAGACTGCAACTGCAAACCATCATCGAGATTATCAATACTACGACTAGCTTTTTCGATGCTTTCAAATACATTTTTTGTTCCTTTATTTACTTTCGGTTCTAGCAAATCTGGCTTAGCAGCCGCTAATTTTGTTAAATCATGTCTTTTAAATATATCAAGATAACGATTCATTTCCGATTCTATTTTTTGATTTTTAGATTGTATCTTCAATAAGCCTTTAGCTTGCGAAGCAAAATCATTCTGCAAAGTAGTTATAGTTTCCTTTTGAGTTTCTACTGCACCTTCAAGCACTTGATTGTTAGACTTTAATGTAATGTTTTCATTGTACAACCAATAAGAACCTAATCCTAAAACTATAATAATACCTATTAAAATTTGATTCATTAGCAATTCTCTATAATATAATTTAAACCAGAAGCACTTCTGTATTCTATTAATGCGTTATTTTCATTTACAAACTTTAAGTGATTATTTTTTTTAATTAATATTTTTTTTGTAATATAAACTTTATCGTCAGAATCACCATATTCTTTATTAAAAGAAACAGTTACTTTATACCTTACTTTAAACTTTTTTAAAAAATACTGTATAATTTTATTCATAAGTATATATTTCAAGTGCTTTTGTTTTTCCTTTAACTTTAATAGATTGTAGTTTCTTTAACTTATAACCACTTGCTTTTTTAGTTGACTTGCCTATTAGTAGATTAACATTTCTATCTTTTGTGGCACTTTCTAATCTTGCTGCTGTATTAACGGCATCCCCAATAGCAGTGTAATCAAACCTAGATTCTGAACCCATGTTGCCTATTACAGCTATTCCTGTGTTTATTCCAATACCTATTGCTACAGGAGGTAAGTCTTCTTTTTGTAATTCTATATTTAAAGATTTCATGTTTCTTATAATGTCTAACGAGCAATCAATAGCTATTTTTGGATGATCTAATAAATCTAATGGTGCATTGAATATAGCCATCATTGCATCACCGATGTACTTATCTACCATTCCTCCATGTTTTTGTACTGCTGATTGCTGTGCAGTTAAAGCTTTGTTCATAATGTAAGTTACTTTTTCTGGTGGAAGCAACTCAGACATAGAAGTAAAACCTCTAACATCCGTAAATAAAAATGTTGCTTCTCTTTTTTCTCCACCCAGTTTTAGTAACTCTGGATTTTTTTGTAATCTTTTTACTTGTCTTGGGTCTAAGTAATGTTCAAATTGTTTTTTAATTTGCAGTCTAAGTTTGAACTGTTCTCTAAATCTAAGATAAAAAGCAATGGATGCAGTAATAAATTGAGAAATTAAAGACCAACTAACATCTATAAGAATACCTTGTTGTATCAAGTAATAACCACCAAAAGCAGTTAATAAAAATAATATACTGGTAAATAGTATTCCGCTACTTATTCCAAATACAATAATAAAAATCCAACTTAATATTATTGTTGTAAAAATTATTAATATTTCCGCAGCTAAAGCCCAGTCTGGTATATAGGGGCTATCTTGTATTAATATAGATTCTGCTAGTGCAGCTTGTATTTTGTGAGGCTCAAGCAATCCTGTTGGAGTGGCTATTTGTGGCATAACTCCATTTGCAGTTATTCCTACAAAAACATATTTATTTTCAACATTCATTTCTGCAAGTGTAGTTTCTGGAGTGTCTATCCAGCTTATCCACTTTCTACCCATACTATCTGTTTTTACAGGTGGTATTCCTTTTATAGCTACTTCTTCAATACCATTGTCATTTGTTTTTATAATGTATGTTCTTGTTGATGTAAGAGCTTTTAAAACTTGAGTTCCAAATGAGGCTATCCATCCATCAGGAGTTCTTACTAATAATGGTATCCTTCTTACTAATTGATCTATTTCAGTTGGTGCAATAGCTAATCCTTGTAATGCACCTTCTGATAAAGGCTGTATGTTTTGTTTAACTCCAGTAGATAATATGCCACCAACATTATCACCTTTTATAACTGTTCCTGTTGTTTTTGGATAACTGCCTTTTCCATCTTGAAACATTGCAATAACTGAATTGCTATTTTTAAGTGATTCAGAAAAAAACTGATCTCCATTCATTCTGTCTGCTTGCGGAAAAGATATAACCCATCCAACTCCTAATGCTCCTTTTTCCATAAGACTATTGTTTATATCACCAAGTCTTTTTCTTGGAAAAGGATAACCGCCTTCGTTTTCTACATCTTGCTCTGTAATGTTTAGAATTACAAAGTTTCCTGAAGGTTGTTGTTTTTTTATAAAAGCATCAAATGTTTTTAACTTTAAAATTTCTGTAGGAGTTGATTGATATATAACAGGCAACATCAGAACTGTAAGTATTATAAATATTAGTTTTTTCATTAATCGCTCTGTGTAATAGTTATATAAGAACTACTGCCTCCATTTACTTTGACAATATTGCTTACACCATCTTGATTAAAAACTACTGTATAAGCTTCGCTACCATCTAAGTCTACTTGCAGATATTCATTTACTGCTCGTCTAAGGCTAACAACATTTCCTGATATAATTGTAGTTATTTGAGTATCTGGGTCTTTACCTAGCAAAGTTCCTGATACTTGATTGCTTATTGACTGAGATAAACGATCTTCTTCATCAAGTATAGCTAATGCGTCTATTACATTAAGCAGGTCTTCTAAAAAATTTACATCTAAATAATTTATATCTAATTCTGTAAATTCAAGATTATCTTCTTTAAGAAAATCTTCAGCCAAGTAATCAATGTCTAATCCATTAAAATCTAATATAGTTTCTTTTTTTGTTACTACTCTTTCTTGTATTACTTTTTGTTTTTTGGGTGGAGTAACAATAAGCATATTATCAATTATATCTAAAGTAAGATTTAATATAACTGGTTTAGATGGCTTAGATTCAAATACACTGACAGTAGTAGCCTGATAAGGCTTATTCAATAAAACTGTACCCATTGCAGTAACAACTTCTATTTCTCCACTAGAAAGTCCAGAAGCATCAGGTAACAGTATTATTAACGATCTACCTAACTCGTCTACTGTTGCTGTAAAATCAGTACCTCTAATTGCTATATTAGCTGTTGGTGTTTTTAAACTAATATTTTTTTTATCTATTTTGTTTAAATTACCAGTAATAAATCTAGCTGTACCTAAACCAAAAGTAAGAGCCATTTTAGATTTACTTGGATTAGGATCGTATATGTATTCATCAATAGTTAATTGTGAATGTTCAGTAAGACTAACTTTGCTGTCATCTAAAAATGTTATAGACATTCTTCCGTTTTCAGTAACAGCTTCATCATTACTTTGTATTGAAAAATTTAGTTTGGCATTTAATGGTTCATTTCTTACTATTTTTGCAGAACCATTTAATTCAGATATGCCACCTATTTCAACATCCGACTGACGTTCCTTGATCGTTTTGGATGACACAAACTGAGGAAGAAGCATTGCCACCAACAGAAATAATTTTAAGCCAGTCATTATCTTGTGTACTCAGTTGTTGAATATTAAATGTTCTTTGTCCACCTGTATGATCTAAGTAGAAATAACCGCCAGCCGAAGCAGATACACCAGTACCTGTGTAACTTATTGTGTTATCAGAACCATCTATATCCATAAAGTTTGTAGCACTATCTATATTTATATTAGACGTTACAGTGTTATTTGAACCTTGAAAAATCCAATCTAAATTTAAGCTTGTTGATAAAGCTGATGTTCCTTGATTTAAAGTAAATGTGTTCCCTGCTCCAGTAACAGCTATATTGTGATCAGAACTATCTGAGCTATATGTATTTGTAGGGTCTACTTGAATTGTAAAAGTATTAGTTGAACCAGTAAAATTATATAAACCAGTAAAATTATCAGACCAAATATCTCCTAAAAATTTATTAGTAGCTCCAATCATATTAACGTCTAATGTCATGCTTGTACCATCAAGATCAAAAGCTGTTAAACTTCCTGCTGAAGAACTTAGTCCACCTATTATGTTAGAAATACCTAACTGCTCTAAATCAATGTTAGCACCTGTACCTGACTGATCTACAAATATTTCGTTATCAGCCGCGTATGCTTGTGCAATCATTATCATTGCAAGTAGGCTTATCAATGTTAATTTTTTCATGACTCCAGTAACCTCTGTCATAACCAATATTAATTAATGTTAATACTGCACCTTCTATAGCTTTTGAAAGTGCTAAAGTTGTAGATTCGTTACGAGAATTACCTGATTCTATTTCAACCAGCTTTGTTCCCATTTCAATAAATCTAAATACATCTTCTGATTTTCCATAACTAAATATAGTTTTTTCAGTCATCACTTCTATAAGTATTTCTCCTGTAGATACGGAAACCATGCGTAAAGTAACTGTTACACTATCCTCTCTATATTGAATACTAGAACCAATACCTAAATATCTAGCTCCCATACCCCCTGTAGAAAGATTGCTTTCGTAAGCAATAACAGCACCTTCGATTAAAACTCCTGCAAACAACAAAGGAGATAAAACCTTTTTTTTATCTTCTTCGCTTCCTAATGTTTCTCTTGCTGATCTTATTAGTTGTCTTTCTTTTGTTAAATTATCTAAACCAACTCTTTCAACNACTCTAAAAAATTCTCCATTTCCTGCGTGTTTTAAAGCTCTGATTAATAAAGCACNAGGTTGTTGCGTTATAGCTGTACTAAATAAAGCAAACTCACTATTACTTTTTCTTTGACCTGTTTGATCTGAAAATGAATTTGGGTATATAGCTACAATAGGTTTTTTTATTGGTGTTTTTACATTTGCTAATTCTTTAGATTGAAGTTTGGAAATATGAACATTGTTTTGTTCGTTAAACTTTTTCTTATATATATCTTCATATTGATCATATGTAGAGCAACTAGAAAGTAAAAGTACCAATAGGAATCGTAATTTCAGTAAGTGTTCCATCGCTTTCCGTTATATTAAGAGTTAGTGACGAGCCATCACTGTTATAGCTTATAAGATTACCTTCGAGTTTTATCTCTCCTGAAGTTTGCGCTGTATCTCCAAATAAATTATTTACTAGCTGTCTTGAAAGCTCTGCATAAACTCTTGATTCAAGATTTCTCATAAACCTAGCAAGTGTGGTATTTTGGGCATCTCTTTCTATTTCATCTTGTAAAGCTTTGATTTCTTCTTTAATTGTTAGTCTTCTGGTGTGTTGTTGATTTTCAATGGTTAGATAATGACTAGATATTCCTACACCATTAAAACTTGGTGATTTAAACTTATGAACTATTTGATCTGCTGTAGAATTCTGTGATATTAGTATTGTTAAAAAACATAAATATTTAATCTTTTCTTTGATCATCTCTATCTGCTTTTGCAATTTTATCTATGTTGATAAGATTTGGCACTCCAAGTATTGTTTTAATCATAGTATCTTGTCTTATTATTTCATTGTCCAAGCTACGAACTCTATCTATTAAGGCAACTAAAATTCCATGTTGTGCGTCTAGTTTACTACCTAACCTATCTTCCATTGCTGAAATCTGTACTGCTACTTTTTCATCAAGAACATCAAGCTTAGTTTCCATTCCATCAATTATTCTATTAATTAGTTTCCATATAAAAAAACCTAATCCACCTGCTGCGGCTATAGGAAAACCAACTTCATTNATTAAACTAACAATATCTTGCATCGTATTTTATCTATTGATTNGGGNTGTATTTATTAAGATCAATTAATTTTTGNCTNTTAATTAAATGTTCTGCTTCTATATCATCTTTACTTTGTCCAAAGTAAGCTACAGCTANATAGTTTTCTATCATTAGTTGATTAATGTTAATGCCATCAACCAATACATTACCTAAAACTCTACCAAACTTACCTTTGGAATCTTTTAATTTTGTTTCTATTACAACTTTAGTTCCATTATCTATGGCTTCTTGCAAAAACGCTGACGCAAGCTTACCTCTAATTTTTTCATCAGCATCTCTAGTTCTACTTTCAGGAGTATCAATGCCATATAAGCGAACCCTACACCTGTAAAGAATATCAAAGCCAAGGTCCAAAACAACATCGCAGGTATCGCCATCAACAACTCTGTCAACTGTGCAACTATATTCATACATTATCTGTACCTTTTAGATATTTTTGCAGCGGATTTAGGCTGCTTAGAAAACTGTTTGCCTTTTTTTGTATCTTCTCTTTTCTTTTTGGTAGTAGCAGCATATTGAGAACTAGACATAGCTTTTATAGCTTTAGATGGCAAATATCTTTCTCCTGTTTTTGCAGAAGGTTTTCCTGACTTAGTTCGCCATTTTTGTTTGGTCCATGTTTGCAAAGACCTTTGTGATTTTTTAAGAGGCATTATCTACCTACTTTTTTCTGTGCTTTAATATGAGAAGAAGAAAAACTTTTTCCATCTTTCATTTCTTTTATCATCATATCCATGTGTTTTTTAGTATGATGCTTTGAATGTTTATTAAGTGTAGCTTTTTGCCTTCTATTAAGTTTCATTATGCTTTCCTTGTTCTTGAAGGCTTTGATTTTACACCAGTGTATTTCTTTTGATCTTGTTTAATTTTTTCTAATTTTTTAGCCTGAGAAGCGTGTAACTTACTTGCTTTTTTTAAAGCTTTAATAATTTCGTTTAAATCTTTTGTATAGTGCATATCAATCTTCCTTTAAACCATCACTATATAAGTTGTTAAAAGTTATTAATGGGTCTAAATAACTTTCATGCCCTTCTGCTGAATGTAAATGTTGTGATGGTGCAAAGTCTGGTGCGCCTTCTCCTGTTCTCCATAAAGCAGGACTTGTAGCTCTAACTCTATTATTAGGCAAAGCAATAACATTACCTTTCCATTCGCAATCTTCTGTAATATACATAACATGAGATTGTTTATGTTGAGCAGGTTCATCAGCTATATCATTGCCTGTGTAGTCAACTGTAAATAAATATTTACTTTGATAAAAATCATTATTAACTTTAGCTACCCAAGGACTTGAACTTACTCTGTCCATAACAACAACAGAATGATCTCTTGCCTCACAATCCCAAGGTTGAACTAAATGGTCTTCCATTGGTAAAGCCCATTCCTCTACAGGTATGTCTGCTACAAGGGCTTGTATTGGCATCCTAGCCCACATAGCACCACCATGTACATTTGGCATATCTTCATCGCTATCTATCTCACAACCAGTAAAAACAACCTGAAAACTAAGAGAACGATCAGGGATTGTATTAACTGCTATTGCAAGTGCATGAATAAACTCACCATGATACCTTTGATGATTACAAGTGAACTCTTTTCTTACCCAACATTTAAAATGCGGAATATTACTTATAAGATAAGACATTAACTTTTGTATCCTCCACCAGCTTCTTTATAAGCTTTTGCTAACATTTGTGCTTTACGAGCAGACCATTGACCAGAATTACCACCTTTAGTTCCTGCTTTAATTCTTTTGAATTGTCTTTTACGCATAGCTGGTTTTGTATAATTTCCTGCGGCATTTACTTTAGATTTTTTTTCACTCATTATATGTACTTCGCTGCTACAACAACTGATAATATAAAAGGATAGACAGCCCATATCATAGTCTCTAGTCTATCAAACCTTTTTCCACCTTCCTCTAATCTTCTATCTATGCTTTGATATAATGCTTTGCACTCTCTTTCATGAGATTCGATAGCATTTAATGCGCTTGTAGTATTTTTCATTTTTTTAAAACATTTGAATTAGATGCTTGTTCTTTAGCTTTACCTATATTCATAGCTAAAAAGTCTATAAGTTTATACAGCTTTCCAACCCAAATATCATCTTTTGGTGTAGGAGTTACTGCTGCTATTGCTGATGCTGCGGTAACTACTGCTGTAGCTATAGTTATAATATCTACTATTGTACCCATAATGTTCACCTTTAAAATATTTAATCTCTATATACTGCTTTTGTTGTGCCTCTTACTGCCAAACCATCTCTAGCATTTTTGTTTGTACTACCACCCATGTTACGACCTAGTATTGCTTTTTTAGCTTTTCCAAACATACCTTTAAGTGAATCTTTCAATGC
>JGI24003J15210_10000090_pt1 | contig 34269 bp, 54 predicted proteins | sample LinPmetageLP28_FD_15210 | JGI IMG/M metagenome (IMG submission 15210)
TACTCAAGAAATGAATATGACTAATAAAGTTAATATAGAATTTCTTAAAACACAATTAGATAAAGCATTAGAAGATATTGAACATCTTAAAGATAAAGTTAGAGCAAATGGAAATGGTACACATTAATGATTGAAACTGTAATAGCATTACTAATGATTGTAAACCATGAGATTAAAGAACATAGAATACAACCTTCTATGTCAGATTGTTTAAAAGGAAAGAGAGTTGCTAGTAGACAAGTTAATGATAATGTCGAATACAAATGTATAAAATCAAAAGCAGAAACAGAAATTTACATGGGTGAAAAATCAATTAAAAAATTAATATTAGAATAATGGCAATGGTAGAAAGAAAAGAAACTAAATATGTAGTAGTACATTGTGCTGATACTCCAGCTGATATGGATGTGGGAGCTGCTGATATTAGAAGATGGCATGTAGATGAAAGAGGCTGGGATGATGTAGGTTATCATTGGATAATAAAAAGATCTGGACAGTTAGAACCTGGAAGAGATCAAAGGCTACAGGGTAGTCATGCCCTTGCAGTTAATAGTAAGAGTATAGGTGTGTGCCTAGTGGGAAGAGGCGATAACTACACAGAAGATCAGATGTACACACTTCATAATGTAATACAAACAATAAGAGATATGCACCCAGAAATAGAAGTCATTGGACATTCAGATGTGGAACCAAAGAAACCACATTGTCCAGGATTTAATGTAAAGGAATGGTATCAAGATGAGTTCATCGGCTAAAGGTTATTCAAGGGTACTCACAATCTCGGATCTTCATTGCCCCTGGGAACATCCAGATGCATTTGATTTTTTAAAAGCATTAAAGAAAAAGATTAAACCAGATTTTGTTTTGAACCTGGGTGATGAGGCCGATGCCCATGCCCTATCAATGCATGATAGTGATCCAGATCTTATGTCAGCCGGTGATGAGCTGATAGCTGCTAAAAAAAGATTACATAAATTAGAAAAAATTTTTCCAGAAATGACACTACTACATTCTAATCATTCATCATTAATATATAGAAGAGCATTGAAACATGGAATGCCAAGAGCTTACTTAAAAAATTATAATCAGTTTTTAGAAGTAGGCCCAGGATGGGAATGGGTAGATGATATTACAATACCATTATCAGATGGATCTAAAGCATTTGCTACACATGGGATGTCAGCTGATGGATTAAAACTTGCTATGCAATATGGCCTTCATACAATCCAGGGCCATTTTCATTCGAAGATGAATATACAATACTTCTCAAATCCTTCTTCATTAATATGGTCAATGCAATGTGGCTGCCTCACAAAACAATCAAGTCTTGCCTTTGAGTATGCTCGTAATTTTAAAATGAGATTTGTTATTGGAACAGGAGCTGTCATTGATGGACAACCAAAACTTTACATTATGAGATTAGATAAAGATAACCGGTGGGATGGTACTATAGTCTAATGGCTAAACAAAAGTTCACTCATTTTGTACCAAGAGAAAAACCAAAAAAAAGAAAAGGTGTTCATACAAAAAGTTTAAACAAACATAAAAAATTACAAGCTAAAAAATCTAGATACAAAGGACAAGGAAGATGACAGCTAAAGCAGATTGGAAAGAAGTAGTACAAGAATTAAAAGACCAGGTAAGGGTACTCAAGGATGAGAAAGCAGAGCTGCAATCAAGTGTTAAAGAAAAAGAAAGTGCATTGAAAAGATCAACACAAAAATTAGAGAATGTTACAGAAGATTTAGATGCAGCTAATCAAGAGATAGAACAATTAAAGAAACCAAAAGAAGATGAAATCAGTAACGATTGATAACACAAAATATTTTTTTAAGAAATTAACCTGGCTTGATATTGTAGGTGATAGTACGATTGCTGGTGAAAACGATTACCATAACATGAAGTGTGCAGAGATAATTACAGAGGCATATGTCTATGACATCTTTGAAGAGGATGGTAGAGAATATGTAAGAACCTTTGCATCTTATCAAACAAAAAACAATGAGTTCGGATTTGGTGATAGAAACTGTTATCCTATGGAAGTCTTTGATAAACGCAGCCAGAAAGCCATCAGAGAGGCCCACAGATTAACATTAAAAGGGTAGCTAGTATGATTGGGTGTATAGAAACTAAACCTTCTGTATAGGCTTTATATTCAATTTAAAGGTAAAGTCTTTGGTATGTTCTCTACTGAACCTAATAAACCAGCACAATAGTTACCGAACACTACATAATCATGGTAAAAAAATCTATCTAGCTCTACTCCATTCTTGTTTAGAATGGTTCTATGTTCAAAAAGATTATGCTCATGTGGATCCTGGCATTGCTCTTCTGTAACCTGGACAGGATGCATCATATATAATTCAGATCCTACACCCAGGTATAAAATCAAAACAAATAGTTTCACGATTTACAAAGATGTACGAGCTGCTTAATTATCTCTTGAATTCTATCCTTTAGTTTTGTTATAATCTTGTCTTTTATTTTTACATTTTCATACAAGGCTACAACCTCTTGTTCTTTTTTAGATAGTTTAGTTTGTAACTCACCATTCAAATCTTTATGGCCCTTATTAATTGTAAGTAGATTATCTCTTTCTTCTGACAATCTATCTATTTCTTTTTCTAATCCAGAAAAATTTAGATCTTTATTTTGTGCTACTCCTTCATTCATTTTTTTTACCTCATTCTCAAAAGAAATATCTGTTCCATGATCTTTCTCTTTCTTATAAGTTTTAGTTGCCATCACTATTCTCTGTTGGATTTTTAATAAACAAGTGTTCTATTTTATCTTTGTGAGTTTCAAACCACAGCTCTTCAAATGGTCTAATCTCTACATCACTTGGGAACATAGGATTGTACTCCAGCTTTTGTAACTCTGGACTACTAGCTGTATAAAACTTTTGATAAGGTTCTATACCATCTTGAGTACCAGGAATTGTTATACAAATAACATCTTCTGTGCCATCAAAAGCCTCTATCAATCCTTTGATAAAATCTTTTCTAAATCTGCTTTTGTATAACTTCATCATAATATTTCTATACCCCTTGGTTTAGCTGGATGTACTTTAATATGATTATCTCTTTCTAATAACCTTAACATACGATGTACATTTGAATGTACACATCCCATATGTTTAGCTATCTCTCTTACTGTAGGAGGTACTCTATCTTTTTTGTAATAGACTTTAATGTAATCTAAAACTCTTAACTGTTTTTTAGTTAGCATTACTGTCGCCATNNTTAACCTCCTTTTTCTTTTTAATTATTTCATTAAGTTTTGATTTAATATACGAGCAACGAATAGAGATCTGATCACCAGCTGCTGGTAATTGCTCTTTACAATTATCCCAATTATTTTTTTGAGAATTTTCTTGATCTTCTATTTTAGCTAGTCTTTCTTCTGGTGATAGCTTTGCATCTTTAGAAATAGCATTCATTTTTTCTACTTGTTCTTTAGAATACTTAATCCATTTATTATCTTCTGCTGTAGGTTTAGAAGATACAGCTGCATTGCCATCATCATCTTCACTAGGCAATCCATAGATAGCTTGTAAAGAATATCTTTTGGCATAAGTAATAGCAGATCCCAGGGCCTGGCTATCATCATACTTATTATTTTTTGGAATGATTAAGTATCTAGATTTAATTACAGCATCACTATCACTATGCATTAAACTTGTTGTTACATACATAGTAGTATCAATTACACCTTCAATGATTTGTTTTTCATAATCAATAGTTTGTGTGAAAGCTAATCCATACTTGGCCCCTTGATTAGCAGCTGCAATTACATCTTCTAATGCAGCATAAGTAGATTTAAAAAAAGGATTTTTACTTTCCTTAACTGCTACATTAGCCTCTTGTTGAAACTTACTTAAAGCCTCAACTATACTTTTAGTGTTGGGTTTCGTCATCGTCATTTTCTCCTGGTTCTTCTGGTTCATTTATTACTCCTTTGTCCACATGTATTGTGAAGATTTGATTTTGCATTTTAAGACCTTCAATGGCTGCCATAGCCACATACTCAATAAGCTCCTCAACAAAAGGAACCTCAAGTTCAAGACCGGTCTTTTCATAGATCTTGTTTCTAACTTTCCTGGCACTTTCTTTTCTTGCCAATAGATAGGCATTAATCTGAAAGTATTTTCTTGGATCATCATCCATTCATATCCTTTATGGTAAACCTTCTAGTTACTGTAGGAGCTGCACCTTCAACTTTAATTGTTTTAGTTTTAGCTCTTTCATAAGTAGAATGATTAATCATATATCCCTGGCATTCAGCTTTCTCATGCTCACCCAGGATCTCTTTCATTCTTATTGATACTGTGTCCTGGATTTTTTTAGATGCTTTGATTGCTTTATCAGCAGATAGATAATCATCTATTAATTGTGGTAGTTCATTATTTTTATTAAAGTTAATTACATCTTTAGATCCATTACCTTTGAAGATCCTTGATGCCTCTTTTGTATTAGCAGCTGCGTAGTGTAGCTTATCACCTTGCATGATACCATCAACTCTATGCCAAAATTCTACAGCAGCATTAATTAACTTATCTTGTATTTCTTTATTTGGTTTATAAACAAACCATTGTAACTCCCATCCCTTAACTAACCTAACCAAGATGGCATAGTTATAACCGGTAGTTAAGAGTTGGGCCTGTACCTGGAGTTTATAAATTTCAGATACATCATCAGAGGCAGCCCCAGAATAATTTTTAATCTCAATCACACCCTTACCATTCAAGCTGTGGGAGCTTTTAGAATGGTCAATCAAGTTTAAAGTTTTATCAAGATGCATGTCTGCATCCAGGGAGCTGCCTATTTTTCCACCATCAACCTCATAGAAATATGCTTTATCCGGAACACTTATATCTAAAGGGAGCTTTCCTTGTTCAGCACAAATCATCTTTAGTTCATCGTGGAATAGTTTAAGTATTGCCGGTTCTAAAATAGTACCAGCTTTAACTTTAGGTAAGTTAGCTATGTCATTTGTAGCCTCCTGTCCTTGTAAGGCATTGATTGCCTTTTCCAACTCATCATTCGGTGAGCTGAAACCTATATAACCTTGATCGGTTAAAACTAAATTAGGGATAGAGCTAGATCCTATCTCTCTTCTGGCATAAGAAGTTAATTTCATTATATGCCTCCCATCATTCCATAGTATGATGCACACTTATCTGACAACGCACACATAACTATAGTAAATAAATAAATTGCAACTAACATTAAAAGAAATGTTATGCACTCGGCAGCAAACTTGATTTGCTCTTTATACTTTTTAATCAACTGTATCATCTTTACTCCTTTTTAATTGGTGTCTAAATGACCTTGTATAGTTTATCTTTTAGACACATATTGTTTCTATTATAGATGAACATTAACAGAACATCTATTTACATAATTTCTTACAGTAGAAGGATACCATTCACCATTTCTAACTGTAGGAATTCCTCTTGCATTTAGAGCTTTTGCAATTTCAGATAATGTAGTTACACCATACTTTTTAAGATCTACTATAAGGTTATTAACAGATCTAGCTTTCTCATCTGCTAACAATTTCTTTTTAGCATTACCTTTTATTGCAGCTTGTTTTAAGTTTTTAGTATTACCTAAAACAACTCCTCTTTTTTTTGCCTGGGCCAAAGCAGATTTAGTATTCTTTCTTAAAGTATCTAAATACTGTTCAGCTACAGCAGCCAAAACTTGTATCGTAAATTTATTTACTGATGGCATATCACAACAAACAAACTCAATCTTACTTTCCATAAGTGATGCTGTGAATGCCAGGTTACGAGATAGTCTATCAAGTCTAGCAATAACTAAAGTTGCTTTTTCTTTTTTACATAACTCCAGGGCCTGTGTTAATTGTGGTCTATCATTTTTAGATCCACTTTCTTCTTCCTGGAATACTTGCAGCAGCTCATCATTCTTAACAAACTCATTAATAGTTTGTAATTGATCAGCAGATCCATAACCTTCCTTACCTTGCTTATCTGTACTAACTCTAGTGTAGCCTACATATCTTTTATTCATTATGCTGCCCTCCTTTGTTTTAATTTAAACTTTTGCAATGCTGTTAAATCATTTTTAGATCCAAAGATTTCTTTTTTAGATTTAAGATGTGCTTTTCTATTTGGTATATTATGACCTATACATTTTCTGGCCTCATCCCACATTTTATTTTCTAAATACCAATAATAGATATGTGCTTTCATACATGGTGTACCATCTTTATTACAATGACCATCACCATCCCATAATTCTTTTTCTGTAAATTTTAATGGTTTATCTTTTCCATAAATATAAGAACCAAGTAATTGTGATTTGTGTCCATATACTTTTATCTTAATTGGTTTTGGATTTTTCTTTAAAGATACAAAATACTTTTTTGCAAAATTGACAGCATCCTTATCATTATCAAATCTTTCTGTCAGAGTTCTAACTTTGTATCCCTTGTTTTTTCTTTCATATATTCTACTGTTATCTTTTTTGATTGTATAAAAGTCATCAAATTTATAACCACCAAAAGTTTCTTTTTTTAGAACATAATAATTAGCCATTACGCAGCCTCCTTATATTTAACTTGATATTTTTTTGCATGGTCAGTTGCACCGGCTTTACCAGCACAAGCAAATCCTTCACAATCATATTTGTTATCAAACTCAAAACCCTGGCTATCCATTTTACCAGATCTAATACCCCAAGGATATAAAGTTCCAGGTACATTTAATCTGTAACATAAAAAATTTGGGTATTGAGAATTGTGATACCAATGAGTACCTAAACCAGATTTTAATTTAACCCAGCCATCTTTATCTTTTCTAAATGCCATTTTCCCCCTTTTGTTGTTTGGTCTTATATTGTTCATATACCAAATATATATATGCGATATATAAATATCAAGAGTTAAATTAATAAAAAGGAAAAAAAATATGCAACCTAAATTAACCCCACTTTTCCTTAATATTTCAGCAGATTTGAAGAGTAAACTAAAGATCCAGGCTAAAAAAGAGAGGATCCCTATGGTTACTTTGATCAGCGAGGTATTGGAATTTGGATTACCGAAGAGAAAACAAATCAAAAAACAAATCATGGGAGGTATAAGTAATGGCCGATAAAATAAATCCGGATCACTACAAAGATAACAAAATAGAAACTTGCGATGCTACATTCTCACAATTATCAGAGGCAGAGATACTTGGGGCCTGTAAGTTTAATATAGCTAAATACACATTCAGAGCTGGTAAGAAAGTACAAACTCTTGAAGGTACTAGGGATGACATTGGTAAGGCCCATTGGTACTGCGAGAGATTACTCAAAGAGCTTACTGACATGATCAATAAAAGAAAAAAAACAAAACGAAAAGATCTAACAGATATTGATATTGAAGATCTAACAGAAGAAGATCTACAGGAGCTGCTAAACCCTGGAGCTAAAGTTGTTCCAATAAAAAAGAAGGAGGATAAGAATGACAAAAATTCCAAATAATGTAATGCGACCACCTAAAGGTTTTGAGTATGTAACTGTAAATAAGAAGATGCCTATTGTTCAAATTAAAAGAACAACACAGCCAGATGATACGAAGATAAGGATCAACTATCTTGAAAGTAAATTAGATAAGATCATGGATGAGCTGCGAGTATTGAAGAGAAGAGATAAGTATAAACCTCAACCAAACGAGAGAGCTAAACGAGTATGGATTTCAGATATACTTGAGGCTGTGTGTGATTACTATGAAATGACACCAGCTGCTATACAATCTGCGAGTAGGCTTTCAGAGATTGTAAGAGTTAGATCTATATTCATAAACTTATGCAATGCACTCACTCATGGATCCTATTCTGCAATAGGTAGAATGTGTGGTAACAGAGATCATACAACTATCATTCATCATGTAAGATTAAAAAGAGATAAGACTAATTGCTGGAATATTAAGAAGGAATTAGGATTAGAGCTGTGGTCAGATTTTGGCAAACTTGAGGCCGAATTAAAGTCTAAAGCAGAACCAGATAATGAATGACAAAAAAGAAAGCAGATTATGGTAAGGGCAAAACACCTGGAGCATTCTGTGTGCTGCCCCAAAGAGCTGTCATAGATCCTAGGTTCAAGACTTATCCTAGAACATTTATGATCCTGGCTTGTCTAGGTAACTACACATCAAGAACCGGTGTGTGTTGGCCTAATCAAATTACTATTGCTAGAAACTTACATATCACCCAATCAACTGTGTCCAAGCATATACAGAAACTAATGCAATGGGGTTACATAAGATATGCAAAGAAACATCCTGGATTAAAAGGTAACAAATACTTTATGGTGTTTGATCCTAAAGTTAAGGAAGAGGATGCGAAGGCTATAGCTACAGTAAATGATAGATCCTTTGAAGAGAAGATAACTATTCCGAAAGGCCCCCTTATGAATAAAAACAGTAATAGTAAATATTCCCCTAGAGTGAATAATAAGAAAGATACTAACAAGGTAGATATTCCCTCTACTGAATATGTAGATATTCCTTCAGAGCGACTACATAACACTCCATCTAACAATATATCTATTCTTAATAGCAGTAGAGTAATTATGAATAGTTATGTTAAATTCTGTAGAGAAATATTTGGACAACATAAAGTTTACGATTTTAAGCAAGAAGAATTAGTGAAGAGCTGGTTAAATCAAGGATTGCATCCGGATACAGCCATTGCCAAGATCAGAACCACAATACAATGGAGGAAGGATAATAGGTATGATTGTCCTGGTACTATCTACTTCTTTAAGCCTATATTCTTTAAGGAAGATAAGGGTAATGATACCAGGCTAGATATACAGAAGATGATTAAGAAACTAGCCAATAAGAAAAGGATGCCATGGAAATAGAATTATTTACAAAGCCTAAAGGTTCGTATATGATTTGTACTGTAGAAGATTGTAAATATACAGGGCAGAAACTTGGGCCTTTTTCTTTTAGAAAAAGTGTACCCCCTTCTCCCCCAGGGTGCGTATATCTATAGGGGTATATCACACAATTTTTTTACAAATAAAACATGAAACAAACAAGTAAGGAAATATATGACAAAACCAACACACAGCAATAGAGGATTTAAGTTTTATAAAGGTGCATCTATTCCAGAAGGATTAGAAGTAATTATAGAAACTTGGCCTGGTGCTGATTACAATAAAGATACAAGGGAATACACTCCGGTTCCAGGAAGAGTAGATACAAAGATCTATAAAAAAGATCCTACTAAAGATTATGGAAAAGGTGAGCCTGTTTTATTCTTTTCTCAATTCGAGAATAAGGATGAACCCCCTGTCAATCTAGCAGCTGAACAAGCTGATAAGGAAGAAATGGATGACACAATCCCCTACTAAAAAGAGGATTATAAAACCCCCTCTGGATCGTTTCGGTGGTGTCCGAGTGGTTCAGAGGAGGATTAGAAAATCCGAAGTCATTGAGCATAACAAAGATAATGTTGCTCAAGAATTGATTGATATAGCTACTGCGAATATTGATGAGATAATGGATTGGGATGATGAAGGTAATGTTACTATTAGAGATCCTAAAAATATTTCAAAGTCAGCAATCAAAGCTATAAAAAAAATTAAAGTAACACCGACAAAGATGGGGCCACAGTTAGAAGTAGAGCTGCATGATAAAGTTGGAGTGTTAAGAGTATTAGCTAAAGCATCTGGATTATTAGAACCAGAGCAAGATGTAGATAGACCAAGTGTTGTACAAATAAATATGAGTGGGCCGGAAGAACCTAAAATAGTGGAGGCAGAGAATGTTGAGGTTAATGAACCACAAGGAAGTGGAACAGATCCAAGTAGCGATGCTCAAGAAAAAGTTGAGTGATCGTGAGTGTGCAAAAAAGTGTGGCAAGAATATAAAAGATTATAGGGATATAGTCTTTAAAAGAAAAAAAGAAAATGACAGTAGAATTAAATCAATAGTAAAGGCAATCACAAATGAGTAATGCAATAGCAAATCTAAATCTAGACTTTAGTACATCCCCTACTGTTTGGAAATTTTTAAATGATAAAAGTTTTGTAAGAGGATTAATGGGGCCGGTGGGATCTGGCAAATCTTATGCATGTGCAGCAGAGATTATGATCAGAGCTGTCAATCAAGTACAAAGTCCTCGTGATGGGATCAAGTATTCTAGGTTTGTTGTAGTTCGTAATTCTTATCCGGAGTTGAGGACAACTACTATTAAAACATGGCAAGAGTTATTTCCAGAGAACATTTGGGGTGCATTTAGATGGTCACCACCATTAACACATCATATAAAATTACCAGCTAGAGATAATGCTCCAGGTATAGATTGTGAAGTTATCTTCCTGGCCCTTGATCAACCTAAAGATGTTAGAAAGTTATTATCAATGGAGCTGACAGGAGCTTGGGTGAATGAGGCTAGAGAGCTGCCTAAAGCTGTTATAGATGGATTAACACACAGAGTTGGAAGGTATCCTACATTATCAGATGGTGGATCAAAACCCTGGCGAGGAATTATTATGGATACGAACCCAATGGATGATGATCATTGGTGGTATAATTTAGCAGAGAAAGAAAAGATGAAAGGTAAATATGCCTGGAAGTTTTATAAGCAGCCAGGAGCTGTTGAAGAGGCTACAGAAAATGAGTTACCAGAAAATCCAGAGGCTAATGGTTTTGTTTATGCAGCAAACAAATGGTGGGGAACAAATCCTACTACAGAAAATAGAAAAAATTTAACAGCTGGTTATTATGAACAAACATTACTTGGTAAGAATGCTGATTGGATTAGATGTTATGCCCAGGGTAGATATACTTATGTTCAAGAAGGTAAGCCTGTCATGGGTGAGTATGATGATACTTTAATGACAGAAGAATATTTAGAACCAGATATTCAATATCCTATCCAGGTAGGTGTTGACTTTGGTTTAACTCCAGCTGCTATCTTTGGTCAGAAGTTACCTAATGGACAATGGCGAATATTTCATGAGCTTGTAACATTTGATATGGGCCTGGAAAGATTTGGTTATATGTTAAAAGGTGAATTAGAAACAAGATTTCCAAAGTACGATGTATTAGTTTGGGGTGATCCAGCTGGTATGAAAAGGGATGAGATCTTTGAAGTTACTGCATTTGATCATTTAAGAACCATTGGATTAGTTGCTAGACCAACTGCTACAAATGATTTTAGAGTTCGTAGAGAGGCTGGTGCAGCTCCAATGAATAGGTTAATCCAAGGTAAGCCTGGATTGTTAGTTGATAAAAGATGTAAGCGATTACGAAAAGCATTGAATGGTGGTTATCATTTTAAACGAGTTCAAATATCTGGTGGTGAAAGATACAAAGATCAACCTAATAAAAATGAACATTCGCATGTCGGTGATGCTTTTATGTATTTACTATTAGGTGGTGGTGAACATAAACGATTAACAAGAGGTGGTAATAAAAACTTTTCAGCATCAGTAGCTAGTGCAGATTTTGATATATTTGCATGATCAAAAAATATTTAATTAAGGTTTGGCAGATCGGTGAAATGAGTTTGCTAGAAGAAAAAATTATAGAAGTAGAAGATGATAAATGGAAAGGCATTGTATTACATCAACCAGGAACCAGAGCAACAGCAGAAGAAATAAATGAACCTACAGAAACTAGAACAGATATTCAAGATCCAGGGAACAAAGATTAGTGTAGTTCCTTTTAGATCTTACTTATTAAAGATTATGGATCTAAATGAATTTGATAGATTAAATTTATCTCAAACTAATTACTTTGATTATATAGATGCTGCTAGTGAGCAAGGCTATGGCTATACAGTTATTGAGAATGGTAAGCCTATGTTATGCTTTGGTGTAGTTCCTTATTGGCCTGGAGTTGCAGAATTATGGTTGATACCTGATAAAAAAAAAATTTCTGAACATAAAATAAAATTTCACAAAGGTGCGTTAGAGTTTATGAAGTTAGCAGCTGCTGATCTAAAATTAAAAAGATTACAAGTAACTGTCAGTTCTTTAAATGTTTCTGCTCTCAAATGGATAAAAGCAATGTATTTTGTAGAAGAAGGAATTTTAAAACATTATGGTGTTGATAATTCCGACTATGTAATGTTTGCGAGGTACTTTTAAAACTATGGGATCACTATTCAAAATGCCAAAATATGAACCACCTAAACAAGTGGAAACATCTAATAAACTTTTAGATGAAAGAGAGGCGAGAGCTGATGCCAATGAACAAAGAGAAAAAAGAAAAATAGCTGCAAGATCTAGATCTCGTAGAACAAACGCAAAATTATTATTTTCAGATGAAAGAAACAATCCAGCATTAGGAGTTACAAATAGCATGACACCGGTGGTAGCTAATCGTAATCCTTATGATACAGAGAAGAGGTACACATAATGGGAGGATCACCAGCAAGAATTATTAAAAAAACTATCACTAAAGTTGTAGGTGGTGGAGGTGTAGCTAAATCACCTTCATCAACATCTCAAATTGAAGATAGAAGAACAGAAGTAAAAAAAACAACTGAACCAGAAGGTAAAAAATTAGTTAGAAGAAAAGTTGGAGGAAGAAAAAGAAGAAATGTATCTACTCTAGCTAACTATGCTCCAGATCCAACTGCTCAATTAGGTGGAACAACAGCTAGAAATCCAAGAGATACTAAAAATAAATTAGGAGCTTAAATGGCAGATAGAGAAACTCAAGAATATAATAGAAACCCTCGTTTCATAAAATTAAAAAATAATTGTGAGTGCAATGGTGATGGTAATTGTAAATGCAATAATGTTGAAAAGAAAAGAGAGGAAGATAAATAATGCCAGGGTATCATAAAACTAAATCTGGTAAGATGGCCAAGAAGGGCCTTTACTATAATATTAACCAAAAAAAAAAATCTGGTACATCAAAAACAAAATCTAAATCAACAATAAGCGATAAGGCTTATGCAAATATGAAAGCTGGTTTCCCAAGAAAAAATAGAAAAAAAGGATTAGTTTAATGGCTTATAAAAAAACTAAAAAGAAAAAGGTAAGTAGAAAAAATAGAAAGAAAGGATTGGTTTATTAATTATGTACAAAATGAAAATGAAAAAGAAGAATACTTTAAAAGGTAATCAAAAAAAATTAGATGCTAATAAAGATGGTAAAATAAGTGGTAATGATTTTGCTTTATTAAAAAACAAAAAAAAACAAAAGGCAACAGTATGATGATGTTTGGAAAAACTCCTAGTGATTGGAAAGCATTAGAATTACATTACAGAAGAGAATGGGTTTGTTTTGTTGTTGGATTTATTTTAGGAGCTGTAATATTTTAATGGCAAAAAAATTAAAAATTAAAATGAAATTTACAGATAAACAAAAAGATACTTTGCAAAAACATTCTAAACATCATTCATCAAAACACATGACTATGATGAAAAAAGAAATGCAATCTGGAACATCATTTTTAGCTGCACATAAAAAAGCACAAAAAGTTGTGGGGGCCTAATGGTAGCAAAAAGATTTCAAGATCCATCTGGTGGTTTAAATGATGCTGGTAGAAAAAAGTTTGGTGTTAAAAGACCACAAAGCTCCGGTAAAGATGGCCGAAGAATTTCTTTTGCTGCAAGGTTTTCTAAAGTACCTGGCCCATTAATGAAAGATGGAAAACCAACAAGATTAAAACTTGCATTAAAAAAATGGGGATTTGCAAATAAACAAGCAGCAGCTAGTTTTGCAGCAAACAATAAGGCATAATTATGATGTATTTAAAACCACAAGAAATTTTAAAAAGGCACAAGAAAGCATTTGGTGCAAAAGAAAATTGGAGAACAATTTATGAAGAGTGTTATCAATATGCTTTACCTCAAAGAAATTTATATGATGGTTATTATGAAGGTAACATTCCTGGACAAGGTAAAATGTCTAGAGTGTTTGATAGTACAGGAATACATTCTGTTCAAAGATTTGCTAACAGAATTCAATCTGGATTATTTCCTCCTTATAAAAAATGGTGCAGATTAGAACCTGGTAATGATATACCAAATGAAAGAAAAGGTGAAACGCAACAAGCTCTTGATTTATATTTAGATAAATTATTTGCAGTATTAAGACAAAGTAATTTTGATTTAGCTATTGGTGAATTCTTATTAGATCTATCAGTTGGTACAGCTGCAATGTTAATTCAGCCTGGCGATGATTTACACCCTGTAACATTTACTCCTGTTCCTCAATATTTAATTGCATTAGAAGAAGGGCCTAATGGTACAGTTGATAATGTATATAGAAGATTAAGAGTTACCGGTGATGCTGTTGCTAGACAATTCCCTGGTGCAAATATTTCACCAGAGTTACAAAGAATGATAGATGATAAACCACAGGAAAAAATAGAGTTCTGTGAGGCAGTAGTAGTAGATCCAGAAAGAAAAGATTACTGCTATCATGTTATCCATGAAAAAACTAACACAGAATTAGTTTATAAAAGAATGGATCAATCACCTTGGATAGTAAGTAGATATATGAAAGTACCAGGTGAAGTTATGGGTAGAGGCCCATTAGTAACTGCTTTACCAGATATTAAAACATTAAATAAAACTTTAGAATTATTATTAAAGAATGCATCATTAGCAATCTCTGGAATTTATACAGCAGCTGATGATGGTGTATTAAATCCAAACAATATTAGAATTACTCCAGGTGCAATTATTCCTGTAGCTAGAAATGGTGGGCCTCAAGGTGCATCATTGGCCCCTCTTCCAAGAGCTGGTGATTTTAATGTATCTCAAATTGTTATTAATGATTTAAGAATGAATATTAAAAAAACATTATTAGATGATACTTTACCTCCAGATAATATGTCAGCTAGATCTGCAACTGAAATTGTAGAAAGAATGAAAGAGTTAGCTCAAAATATGGGAGCTGCATTCGGAAGATTAATTACAGAAACAATGGTTCCAATAATTCGTAGAACATTATTTATAATGGATGAAAAAGGATTGATACAATTACCTCTAAAGATAGATGGATTAGAGGTTAAAGTAGTACCAATATCACCTCTTGCTAAAGCTCAAAATTTAGAAGAGGTAAATGAGGTCATGCAGTTTTTCCAAATTGCTAACTCGTTAGGCCCTGGTGGGGTGGCTGAAATAAAACCGGATGCTATTGCAGCATTCGTTGGTGATAAACTTGGCATACCAGCTAGTTTAAGAAACAGCGAAGAAGAAAAGCAACAGATCCAACAACAAGCTATGGCTATGCAGCAACAGATGATGATGCAGCAGCAACCACCTGGGAATGAGCAACCTCAAGATCAAGCTCCTCCTCAAGAAGAACCAGCTATGGCTTTAGAGGCAGAGGCTAGATCTTAATGGCAGATATTAATACTCCAGGATGGGAAGGATTAAATACTCTTGATGTTGTTCATCGTAAAGATGATCAGTTAGAATTAGATAAGGCTTATGCTAGAACATTCGAAACAGAAGAAGGAAAAAAAGTTTTAGAACATTTAAAATCTAAAACACTTGATCAACCAACTTGGATACCAGGATCTGAAACATCTTTTGGCTTTGCTAGAGAAGGACAAAATTCTGTTATGCGAGATATATTAATGAGAATAGAAAGGGCAAAAAATGAGTAGTGAAGAAATAAAAAATGAAGAAAGTTTAATTGGTGATGCTCCGGCTACAGAACCGGTAGAACCTAATCCAGAGGAAACAACTATTCCTCATAAAGAAGAAGAGCAAACTAATACAACTCCTCAACAAGAAACAGATGGAGCTAAATTAGAAAAACCAGATTACATTGAAGATAAATTCTGGGATGAAAAAGAAGGAGTTAAAACAGAAGATTTAAGTAAATCATATACTGAATTACAAAAACAATTTTCTATGGGAAAACATAAAGCTCCTAAAGAATATGATATGGCAGCATTAGAAGATATAGATGAGGATGATGAATTAGCATCTTATTTTAAAGATTGGGCAAAAGAAAATAAACCAACTCAAGCTGCATTTGATAATCTTGTAAATAAATTTAAAGAATTATCTGTAGCTCAAGCAGAAGAAGATAGTATTAATATTGACGAAGAGAAAAAAATACTAGGGCCTAATGCTGATCAGATTATAAAAGGTATTACAACTTGGGGCCAAGGATTAGTATCCAAGGGTATATGGTCAGATGCTGACTTTGATGAGTTTAAAATTTTTGCAGCTACAGGCAATGGTATTAATGCTTTAAATAAAGTTCGTAAGTATTATGGTGAACAAACTATACCTACAGCTCCTATAGATGTTGAAGGGCAACCATCTAAAGAAGAGTTATATAGTTTAGTAAATGATCCTAAATACAAATCAGATCCAGGATTTAGAAGAAAAGTTGAAGAACAGTTTGCTAGAGCTTACCCTGGTACTGCAACATCAACAGGCGAAATCTAATGAATAAATAATTTTTTTTAAACTATTTACATTTGATATAAAATCGCTTATCTTTGTAAGTGAAGATAACTAAATATTCATTTAGCCTTCTGGCTGGTGGGCAACTACACCATACGATCAGCCGGATATGTATTCCGACAACTGAAAATAATAGTAACAATGTGTAATATATGAAAGGATAAATATGGCACAATCAATAACAAATGCTTTTGTTACTCTATTTGATGCAGAGGTCAAACAGGCTTACCAATCAGAAAGTGTATTGCGACAGGCTGTTAGATTAAGATCTGGAGTACAAGGGCAAACTTACAAGTTTAATAAACTTGGTAAGGGATCTGCAACTGCAAGGATACCTCAAACTGATGTTACACCTTTAAATGTAACTTACAGCCAGGTAACTGCAACTATGTCAGATTACAATGCTGCTGAATACAGCGATATTTTTCATCAAGCAAAAGTTAATTTTGATGAAAGATCAGAGCTTGTTCAAGTAGTATCAAAAGCAATCGGTAGAAGAATAGACCAATTAGTCATAGATGCTCTTAATGGTGCATCTGGTGCATCAACAGTAGCGAAAAATGTTGTTACATCTGGTTCTGCTGCAAACTCAAACTTGAATGTTGGAAAGTTAATAGCTGCTAAAAAAGCTCTTGACACAAAAAATGTTCCCTTTGATGATCGTTGCATAGCTGTTCATGCTAACAATTTAGCTGGACTACTAGGTGATGAGAGAGCAGTAAGTGGCGACTTTGCGTCTATCAAAGCTCTAGTTTCTGGTGAGATCAATACTTTCATGGGTATGAAATTTATTGTTCTTGGCGACAGAGATGAAGGTGGACTACCATTAACATCAAGCGACAGAAGTATTTTTGCTTTCCATCGTTCAGCAATAGGTATGGCTGAAAACATGGCACAAAAAACAGAGATCAACTATGTTCCGGAGAAAACTTCGTTCCTAGTTAATTCTATGTTTAGTGCTGGTGCAGTATCTATAGATGACGAAGGTGTTGTAAAAATAACTTGTGACGAAAGCTAATAGAGGAAGGATATAAAATATGGCTTATGCAGAAATAGGACTACAACCAATAGGTGGTCAATCAAAAGCTGGTAATGCTCCTCAAATGTGGAGTTACAAATCAGCTGATGCAATCGCAACTGTTAACACTTCTGGATACTTTAATACAGCATCCGATAGTTTAAAAGTTGGTGATTTAATTTATGTGTACGATAGTAATACACCTACTGCTAGTTTAGTAGTAGTGCTATCAAATGCATCTGGAGTAGTGGATGTATCTGATGGAACAGCTATTACTGTTGCTGACGCAGATTAATAAATAAATATGAGGAGGCCCTTAATGGGCCTTCTCTGTATTAAAAGGAATTAAATGGCAAGTGGCGATACAAATATAACTATATGCAACCAAGCTCTAAATTTATTAGGAGCTGATACTATAAGTTCATTTAGCGATACATCAAATGATGCTGCTGCTGTATGTAATAACATTTACGAAACTATTAAAAGACAAACTCTATCTATGTACCAATGGAGTTTTGCATTTACAAAATTACAATTATCTCAATCTTCTACATCACCAATAGGTGAATGGGATTATAGATATGATTTACCTTCAACAGCTGTAGCTGGTCAAGCATTTCAAGTTTATAATACTAAAGCATCTTTAGCTCAACCAATTACAAATTTTGAAATGTTTTATACAACATCTGGCCCAGCAATATTTACAAATGAAAAAACAATTTTTATTGATTATATTACAAGCGAAATAACAGAAGGATTAATGCCTTCATATTTTGTACAATTACTTGTTTATATGATGGCTTGGCATTTAGCTGAACCGGTAACAGATCAAATAACAAAGGCAGATTATTGGAAAGTCACAGCATTAGGTACTCCATCTGAAAATGGTAGAGGGGGTTATTTTAGACAAGCTGCTAATGCAGATGCTAGAGGTAAACCTTCTTATGCAATTCATGAGTTTCCATTAACAGATGTTAGATAATGAGCAGAGCTGCAACTTTACAAACAAATTTTACCACAGGGGAAATAGATCCTTTATTAAAATCTAGAATAGATATTGATCAATATTATAATTCTTTAGAACAAGCTCGTAATGTAGTTATTCAGCCTCAAGGTGGAATTACTCGTAGGCCAGGACTACAATATGTTTCAACTATACCTTCTGCTGCTGCTCCTCAAAGTGGATGTAGATTAGTACCTTTTGAATTTTCAACTACACAAAGTTATATGTTGTTATTTGTACATAATAGAATGTACATTTATAAAGATAAAGTTTTACAAACAAATATTAATGCATCTGGTAACGATTATTTAACCACATCTATTACATCAGCAATGATTGGTACAATAGATTATGCTCAATCAGCAGATACATTAATTGTTGTCCAGGAGGACATGGCCCCTAAACAAATTAAAAGAGGAGCTAGTCATACTGCCTGGACTATTACAGATATTACATTTGAGTATATTCCAAAGTTTGCATTTTCATTATCTACTTCTAATCCAGCTGGAACAATAACTCCTTCTGCTGTAGATGGTAATATTACAATAACAGGATCTTCATCAGTTTTTTCATCTGGTAATGTTAATGATTATATCGAGGCAGTTGATGGAATTGGTAGAGCTAGAATAACGAGGCATGTATCTGGTACTGTTGTTGAGGCTGTTGTTGAAATACCATTCTTTAATACATCTGCTATAGCAAATGGATCTTGGTTATTAGAAGTCGATTATGTAGATGCCTGGAGTAATACTAATGGTTACCCTAGAACAGTAACTTTTCATGAAGGAAGATTATATTTTGGTGGATCTAAATCTAGACCAAACACAATCTTTGCATCTAGAGTAGCAAGATTTTTTGACTTTAATCCAGGTGAGGCATTGGATGATGATGCTATAGAAGTTACATTAAACACAGGCCAGGTTAATGCTGTTACAGGATTATTCTCTGGTAGAGATTTACAAATATTTACTAAAGGTGGTGAATTCTTTTTACCACAATCAGATCTAGATCCAATCACACCAGGCAATGTTGTAATACAAGGTGCAACTAAACGAGGATCAAAAGAAGGTATCAAGCCTGTGGGAGCAGAAAGTGGTACAATGTTTATACAAAGATCTGGTAAGTCATTAAGAGAATTTTTATTTAGTGATGTAGAATTATCTTACATATCAAATAATATTTCTTTATTATCTTCTCATTTACTTGTTTCCCCAACAGATCTAGCATTAAGAAAAGCAACATCTACTGATGATGGTGATTTATTATTAATTGTTAATACCGATGGATCTCTTGCAACTTACTCAATCTTGAGAGGCCAAAATGTTATAGCTCCATCTTTATCATCTACTGATGGTGAATTTATAAATGTAGCTGTAGATGTAGATACAATTTATTTTGTAATTAAAAGAACAGTAAATTCTAATACAGTTTATCATGTTGAAACTTTCAATGATGATAATACTACAGATGGTTCAATATTATTTATTGGTGGTACAAAACCATCATCTACAACATTGAGTGGCCTATCACATTTACAAGGTAAGACAGTTAAAGTAATTGCTGATGATGCAATGCAAACTGATAAAGTTGTTAATGGATCTGGTCAAATAACTTTAGATGCTATTCCAACAACTTATGTTGAAGTAGGATTAAACTATACACCTACTATAAAAACAATGCCGGTAGAATTAAAATTACCAAGTGGTAATACAGTTGGACAAAAGAAAAGAATAGTAGAGGCAACAGCTTTATTATACCTTTCACAAAATTTAACTTTAGATGCTAAAGAATTTCCATTTACAGCAGCAAGTTTTTTTACAGGAAAGAAAAGAAGAAAACCAATGTTAGGTTATGATCGTGAAGGACAACTAACATTTAGTCAATCAGCTCCCCTCTTCTTCACATTGCTTGGGGTGGAGTATAAAGTGAGTGTAGGACAATGAGTTTTTGGACAGTAGTAGCAGTAGCATCTAGTGTAGGTAAAGCCTATGCTACTTTATATTCAGCAGCTGCTACTAAAGCTAGTATGGATGCCCAGGCAGATATATCAGCATTACAATTTAAAGAAAAAAGAATTGAATACAAAGAGCAAGGTGTTGAGGCATTAAAAGAAACTAATAAAGCATTAGGTACTATTGTTGCAAGAGGTGCAGCTGGTGGGGCCTTAACTAATGAAGGATCTATTTTAACATCACAAATTGTTTCATTAAGAGAAGGTGCAGAGGACTTTTCACTTGCAGCTCTTAACCAGGAGCTAACACAAAATTTAGGTATTATACAATTTAATAATTATAAGATAGCTGGTAAACAAGCAAAACAAATGGGTTACTTAAATGCTATATTTGGATTAGGTACTGATATAGGGCAGCTAGGTACTACCGGTGCATTTGATAAAAAACCACCAACTGATAAAACAGATACAAAGAAAGTAGTATAATGGCAAGAGAAAGAAAAACATATCCAGGTGGTTTAGTTAGAGGAGCAGCAATTCCTTCTATATCATTTCCTCAATTCCAAGTAGCTCAAGCTGGTATGGATAGTTTAAATAATAAACTTAACCAACTAAATAACTTTGCTTTAAAAAAAGTTGATAAAGAAATGGAAGATGCTGGTATTAAATATGCAGCTGAAAATCCTGTATCAACTGATCAATTCCTAGATGCTAATCCAGATGAAAAAAATAAATTAATAGAAGGTAAAAAAGGTACAACTTATGGCAATGCTATAAGAGCTACTCAATTAAGTTTACTTACATCACAAATTACAATGAGAGCATCTAATGATTTTGCTAGTCTTAAAACATTAGCTTATGCAAAAGATATGGATCTTGAAACATTTACAACAGAATTAAATGCTATTGTTAATGGATACTCTGATAGTTTATTAGAAGTAGATGGTGAGGCAAGTATTGTAGCTAATGCTAAACTAGCAACAACAGCAAATACTTATCTTAATTCTTATTCAGATAAATTATTAAAAGACTATAAAACTATGAAAGATGCTACTGTATTAGTTTACAGTAACCAATCAATAGAACAAATACCAGATATTGTTAAAGGTGGAGCTGAACAAAGTATTAATGGCCCAGATAACAAACCATTAATAGGTGAAGATGGTAATGAAATAAAATTATCTTTAGATGATATTTTAAAATTGCGTAAAGAAGAAAAACAACAAGAGCTTATTGTTAATGGTATTAGTAAAGCTGATCTTCTTGCTTGGTCTAAAAATTGGGATGCAAGAGTAATTAGAGAAAAAGCAAACTTTTTATTTAGTGAGTATGTTGATACTCCATTCAATTATAAGAATGGTACAAAACATGCAAACAATATTTACAAACAAGTTCAAAATGGAAACTTTGGTGGATATGAAAATCTTAAAAAAATATATGAAAGTTTACCAGAAGATAAACAAAAAGAATTTAGATCTAAAGTTTCAGAGTGGAAACAAAGTATTATTAAAGCTAAAGAAGATGAAGATAAAACTCTTGTATTAGATAAAAAAGAAACTGTAGATAACTATAAGTTTAAATATTATACAGCTAGAGCTGATGGTAATTATAATGAGGCAAAGAAAATTCTTGAAGAAGTAAAAGATTATGACCAAGATCTATATATTGAATTATCAGAAAAACTAGAAGATGATGAGCATGATGGTGATTTTACAAAAGATACTACAGAAGATGGTTTAGGTTTTATAGACTTACAAGATGATTTAACAATTACAAAAGATCTTACACATGCAAAAATACAAGAGGCTTATGACTTTAGATATATTACTAAAGACCAAAAGATAAAATTAGATGCAGATCTAGAAATATCTAAATCTAAAAAATTTACAGAAGGTGAAAAGATTATGCGTAATGCCTTTGGTTATTCAGAGGCTACTATATTAAATAAAACTAAAAAAGATACAGCAGCTGCTAATCTTTATAGAGCAAAATCAAATGAGTTAATTGCATTTATGAGAGCTAACCCAGATGCATCAGCTAAAGATATTACAGACAAAGCATTAGAATTAACTCAAGGTGTAGAAAATAAAAAACTTAAAGAAGATGATATTAAAGAAATGAAAAAAACTATTACTTCTGGTGAGTTTCAATTTTCATCTAGATTATGGAAACCTTACTTACAAAATTTTTATACTACAGAAGATGATCAACCTTACAATCATGCAAACTACAGATCTGAATTTTTAGAAAAACCAGATGGTGTACAACGATTAATTGTTGAAATGGAAGAGTTAAAAGAAATGGAAGATGGTATGGTTTTAGAAGAAGGTTTTATTGGATACTTTGATGATAAATTTGCTAGACCAATAGTTAATGGAAAACCTATATCAAATGAATTTATAGAAAAATTTATAGAACAATTACAATCTTATAAAACAGCATTAGGGGAGCTTGAACAATAATGTCATCATTAGAAGAAAAATATTTAAACTACCTAGATTTTAAAAATAGTGATAACGATTACAAGCTAACTGAAAATGGTTATGAGTTATTTGAAAATAAGAAAAAAGGATTTTTACAATCTGCTAAAGATTACACAACTAACACATTACAAACTTATAAAGATATTGGTAGCACAGTTTTAAAATACAATAATGAAATTGGAACCGGTATAGCTAGAGGTACAACTAAACTTGTAGAAAGTGTTGGTGGTTTAGGATTAGCAACATTAGAAAAGTTAGATCTTGCTAGTGAAGGATCTGTACAAAAGTTTGGTGATTTCTTTGCTAAAGAAGTTTATCCAAGAATAGGTGAAACAGAAACATTAGCTGGAGGATTTGCAGAAGGTATATCTCAATTCTTAACTCCAGGTCTAGGTTACTACAAATTATTTGGTACATTAATAAAAGCAAAAGGTGTTATGCCTTTTGTAACAAGAGCATTGTCAGCAGAGGCAGCAACTGTAGGTACAGCTCAAGTTCCTATGGATCCAAACTTTGTAGGATTTATAGCTCAAATGTTTGATGTAGATACAACTAAAGCAGAAAGTTTAAGTAAAGAAATATTTAATTATATTGCTACACCAGAAACAGAATACAATGCTGATACTGTTTTTAAAGAAAAGATGAAAGCTATTATTGGTGATAGTGCATTAGGCCCTGTAGGTGAAGGTGTAATGTTATTAGGAAAACTATTTAAAGGATTAAAGAAACAGCCAGAAGTAGTTGAAGAGTTAAACAATAGTATAAATTTATCTGGTGGATCTGCTATGAACCCAGATGGGCCTTTAGCAAAAGAAATAGATGAAGGTACTTTTTCTTACAAAGCTGAATTAGAAGGGCCAGAAAAATTTGATACTGTTATGATTATGGATAGTATTGAACCGGTTATTATTGGTACAGGAAAAAATAAAAAAGTTAAAGTTGAAGATATAATTAATCATTTTGATCAAGCTCCTAAACTAGATATTAAAAATCCAGATGATTTTAAATTAATGGTAGACCAGGGTGTTAAAGAAGTAACTTACCAATTAGATCAAAAAGTTACAGGGGCCGGATGGTATGACAAAGATATTAAAATAGCTATGGAAAAATTAGATGACATTAATCCTAAATTTAAAGGTAATGATCAAATAAAAGACATGGTAGTATTCTTTACAGCTATTGCCTCGCCAGGACAAAATGTTGGAATGGATTATAAAGTAGCTGCACAGATTGCAGATATTTATTTAGATACAGGAAAGTTCCCTACTACAAATCCTAACAGCCTTCGTAATTCAGAAGATGTAATGGTTAAATTAGGTAGAGCTGAAATAGGTGCAGAAAAAGGATGGACACAAAGATCTCACTTAAAAGGACAAATAGAATTTGTACAAAAGTATGTTGATGCAAATGGATTAGATGCATTTTTAGAATTCCTACATACACCAACTACAAGAAGAGCATTAAATGATTTAAGAAAATCTTATGGAATGAAACCAATAGCTGGTGCTTTGGATAAAGAAATCTATGGAGCTGATATGTTTGGCCCTAAAGTAAGTAAATTTATGCAGAGCTTAATGGGTACTTCTGATGAGGCTGTTCCAGATATTTGGTTTACTAGAGGATTTAATAGAAAGTCCGGTAATGTTTATACTATTAAAAAAGATGGTGTTAAAACAAATGCTGATCAACCAAGAAATCTTTCTGAACGAACAATCATGGATAATTATATTGAAGAAATACGAATACAATTAGAAAACAGCATAGGTATTAAATTAAATGCTCGTGACACACAGGCTGTTCTATGGTACTTTGAGCAAGGATTATATACAAAACTAGGAGTTAAAAGTGAACCAAAAAGTTACGCAGACGCAGCAGAAACAATCATTGAAAGAAAAGCCAATGACATCGAAGGAGGCTTTTCACAAAGCGATGTTAGTAATGTTGAGAGCAAAGAAATCAAAAACTTTGCCACAGAAAACGAATATAGAAGTTTAAAAGAAACAAAATCAAATAAAGAATTTGATGAAATAATTAATGGTACTTTACCAGGCCAAGATCTTGTAGTCTTTAAACCAAACACACCTATTAGAGTTAAGACAGCATATTTTAAAATTACAGATGATCCAGATGGATTAACAAGTATTCAAGAAAATGTTGTAGGTAATGACATTTATAATAAATATGTAGATCTAAATAAATCTGACAAAAAATTAAAGCAATTTATTAAATATGTTGCTAGTAATTATGATGAAAAAGATTTTGAAACAATTATGAAAAAAGCTGGAGTAGATAAAGATGCTTATGAATAAGGAGGTTAAATAATGTCAAAACCAGATATTACTATAGATACTATAGAGAACCAAGATAGTTCTTTTTTAGATAAAAAATTAGATAAGTTAGCTGAAAGTATTCTTCCTGTAGAAAATGAAATTATTAATACAAGTAATAATGAAGATGTAATTCTTGAAAAAGAGATATTAGAAAAAACTAACATAGTAGAAAAAAAAGAAGATGAACAAGAAGAAGTTTTACTTGCATCTATCTTTCCTAAAAAAATACCTAAACCAAAAGATCAACCTACTTATAAAGATAAAACTCATGGTAATACAATAAAAGAGGCCCAGGAAAAACAAGCAGAAATTTTATCAACTAAAGTTCCAGATAACAAAATGTTTGTTATAGAAGAAGGAACAGGAAATATAATCTTTAAACAATTCAATGATGCAGAGTTAAAAGTTATTGAAGATACAATGAATGATTTACAATTAGGTAAATTAAAAATTAAAGAAGGTTCTTTACAAACTACATTAAGAAATTCTGACCATCCTAATTTATTTAAAAGTGTTGCTACATTCCAAGACTTTGTAGCTACTGTTTTTAAAGACAGTATTAATTCTGCTAAACGAGGCAAGATGACTATGGAAGAAATAGCAGCAGCAGCAGCCAAGTATGGAAGAAATGATGTGTACATGCAGATCCTTAAAAATCCAGAAGGTACACCTTTTAAAACAGAATTTGCTTATAGAGCTATTATGGAAGTAACAGTTGCAAGAGCAGAGGTAGATAGACTTGCTAAAATAGTAATGTCAGATAAAGCAACAGCAGCAGATGTAGAATTATTCTACAGAACATTTGCATTGTATGGATCTTTATTTTCTAAAACAGCTGGTGCAATATCTGAAAGTGGTAGAACACTTGGTATCGTATCTAAAATGGATACACCTAAAGTTGAGGGTATTGATGAGTTAGGTGATATTTTAAAACAGATGAATGTTGATCCTAAAGATACAACAGCTGCTGCTAAAATTGCTCAAGCCTATTTAGAATTAAAACCACATCAAAAATCTAAATTTGCTAAAGATGGTATTGTAACTAAATTTAGAGATGCCTGGGCAGAGCTTTGGATTAATACAAGATTAATGTCGCCAATCACACACACAGTTAATATAGTTGGTAATCTTACTTTTAATACTTTGAGAGTTGTTGAGTATGGAGTAGCTGCTGGTATTAATAAAGTTCCTGGAATGTCATCAGCTGATGGTGTGATGTTTAATGAAGTTTGGGCAATGATTAAATCTATGAGGTATGGATCTAAACTTGCTGTAGGTAATGCATGGGCCTCTTTAAAATCTGGTGAAAGTATTACAACCAAAATGGATTTAAGAAAAGATAAAGCAATATCAAAAGAGTTAGCTGGTAAATATCAAGACACAGCTCTTGGTTCATTCTTTGAAGTAATGGGTACAATGGTCAGAGTGCCTGGCAGATTGTTAGTTGCAGAAGATGAAATGATGAAAGGTTTTATTTTTCAAATGGAGCTTGAGAGAATTGCAACAAGTAAAATGAATAAATTTTTAAATGATTTTCCAGATGATAAAGTTGGAGCTGAATTAGTTTATAAAAAAACTTTAGCAGATCCAGATACTGAAACTGTTAAAATAGTACAACAAAGTATGTTAGAAGGAACATTCCAAAAAGATTTACCTCCAGGAATATTTTCTAAATTACAAGGCATTCTAAATGTACCAGAAATGAAAATGTTTGTACCTTTCTACAAAACAATTATGAATATCTTTTTTGAAAGTAACAAAAGAAACCCAGCTCTTGCCTGGTTATCTAATGATGTAAGAAAAAATTTATCTGGTAAAAATGGAACCAAAGCTAAACAACTTGCTATTGCTAAACTATCTACCGGTGCAATGTTAATGTATCAATTTGGAAGTATGGCTTATGGAGCTAATGTTACAGATCAAGGAACAATGATTACAGGAATGATGCCAACTAGAAAAGGTGAGAGAGAGGCATTTCAAAGAAAAAATTTATTACCTTATTCAATATGTAATATGCAAAATGATGGTTTATATGAATGTACTTCTTATGCTAGATTTGATCCTGTATCATCTTTACTAGCTATCTCTGCTGACTTTGCTTACATGGCATCAAGACCAGGACAATATGAAAATCCTAATTTTGCAAATGACATGGAGGCTTTATTTAAAGCTGGAATAGCATCTATCTTTCCATACATTATGCAGCAACCATTTGCTCAAGGTGTTACTCAACTTGGTGCATTGTTTCAACCTGGGTATGGTGATGCAAGTGATATGGCAACAAGATCATTAACAACACTATTAAAAAAATTAACAGAGGCAACAGTTGGTATTGCTGTAAATCCTCTAGGTACTTTTGGTAACTACTTAACTAAACATTCAGATCCAACAATCTATGATACAATAATTACAACTGATCAAGCATCATGGTGGAGGGAAAATTTTGATGGTGATATACCAGCTCCTATTAGAGCATTCTATAAAGAGTTTAATAAAGCAATGCATCAATCACCATTCTATAATCCAGAGTTAGAAGAAAGAGTTAACCTATGGGGTGAAGTAATGGTAGGCCCAGAAATGAATGTGTTTAGTCCAATTAGAACACAGAAAGAAAAATACAATAGAGTTGATGATTGGTTAGTTAAATTAGGTTTAGGTATTCCAATGCCAAGAGCTTTTATTAGTGGCATCCCTCTTACATCAGAAGAATACAAATCTATTATTATGTACATGAATTCTGATATTGATGGTGATGGTACTATGCTAGATGAAATGTTAGATATGATTGATAATGATCAAGATTGGAATGATATGTTGCCTGGTGATAAATTATCAGCATTAAAAAATATTGTTTCAAATAGAAGATCATTGGCAGAAGAAAATTTTTTAAGTGATAATCCTACCTTTAATGACAAGGTAGAGCTATTAAAAGAAAGAGTAAATAGGAAAGGGAAAAGATAGTGGTTTTTTTTTGTTCTACTATACAAAACGATAACATAAGCATAGGAATTATATATGGCAACATTTAATGTAAATGACACAGCAAGAAGAGTACAGTACACATCAAGTGGACAATCCTCTCATACATTTAATTTTCAAGTTAATGCAATATCTGAAACCCAGGTACATAAAAATGATACTCTTTTAACAGAGGCTACTCATTATAATACATCCCTTAATGCAGATGGAACAGGAACAATTACTTTTACCTCTGGTAATATACCAACCTCTGGCGATATAATTACTATCATTGGTGATCAACCATTATCTAGAACAGGAGTTTATAGTACAGGCCAGGTTATTACACCAGCTGCTCTTGAAACTGATTTTGATAATGTAGTTATTAGACAACAACAATTAAAAGAAATTACAGATAGATCTGTTCAATTAAAACCAACTACTCCTAGAACAGTTACAGGAACAGGAACAAATGGCCCAATATACTTTCCATACAGTACAACATCTGCAAACTCTGGAAAAATTATAAGATATAATTCTGCTGGTACATCTTTAGAGTTAGGGCCAGACAGTACATCCATTGATACACTAGCTGCTATCTCATCTGATTTAACAACACTTGCTGGAATAAGCTCTGCTATCTCAAGTGTAGCTGCTGATGCAACTGATATAGGAGTTGTAGCTGCTGCGAATACCAATGTATCAGCAATAGGTTCAAACATTTCAAACATAAATTCTGTAGCTGCTGTTTCAAGTTTAATTACATCTGATTTTGTAGCTGACTTAAATACTTTAGCTACTTCTGCAATAGTAGAAGATCTAAATATTTTAGCTACAACAGATATAGTTAGTGATTTAAACCAACTAGCAACTTCTGATTTTGTATCGGACTTAAATTCTATTGAGGCTGTAAAAGCTAATATAACAACTGTTGCAGATAACCTGGATGGTGTAAATAGTTTTGCTGACAGATATAAAGTTGCATCTTCAGATCCAACATCAAATTTAGATGAGGGGGATTTAGTTTATAATTCTACAGCGAATGTTTTAAAATATTACAATGGATCTGCTTGGGTGGGTATTGCTGCCGGTTCTCTTACAAGTCTTGCTCAAGATGGTACTCCTCAACTTGGTGGAAATTTAGATGTTCAAACAAACTCTATTGTTTCTACATCTGATAGAAATATTGCAATCACACCAAATGGTTCTGGTAAAGTAGTATTAGATGGATTAAGTTATCCAACAGCAGATGGTACAAGTGGACAAGCAATCACCACAGATGGTTCTGGAAATTTATCATTTAGCAATACATCGAGTGCAGAAGTTTATGGATTTAAAAAAACATTTGTTGGTTCAACTATTAACAGAACAGTTACAGTAGTATCTGTAAGTGGTTCAAATAAATATTTTATAGATGGAGTACAACAAGATACTTTAGAATTATTAGAGGGTAACACTTATGTATTTACTTATCCATCTGGCCATCCCTTTAAATTTTCAACAACTTCAAATGGTACTCATGCTAGTGGATCAGAATATACAACAGGAGTTACGCACAACTCATCTACCCAGGTTACAATAGTTGTAGCAACAGCAGCTCCAACTTTATACTATTATTGTTCATCCCATTCTGGAATGGGTGGTCAAGCAAATACACCAATAGGATCACCAAATACTTTACAAGTTGTAACAACTAATGGAGGGGCAGATAATATTGATGCTACTACTTACGATAGTTTTAATGATGTAATATTTGCATCAACAGGATTTACATTTAGTTTAAGTAATGGAAGGCTAATAGCCAATGTATAGTGTACTCTAAATGTTTATATATAAAAATATGGGAAATAACTTTATTAATTAAGAAAGGATTTTAAAATTATGGCGACAATTTCAGTTGGGAATATTAAATTTAATTGGAAAGGTGCATGGTCTAGTTCTACTACTTATGCAGTAGATGATGTAGTAAGTCTTTCTGGATCAAGTTACATTTCTATACAAGCTGGTTCAAATCAAAACCCAGCATCAGCATCAGCATATTGGCAACAAATGTCATCTGCTGGTACTAATGGAACTAATGGAACTGACGTTGGAACAGTAATAACAACCCAAGGCGATATGTTATATCGTGATGGATCTGGCTTACAAAGATTAGCTAAAGGCACAGCAGCTCAAGAGTTAAGAATGAATTCTGGTGCAACAGCTCCAGAATGGCATACTCCAGCAGTAGCAACTTCTGACTTTGTAAAAATAGGAACAGTAGAAACAACATCTAATGTATCTTCAGTAGATATACAAGGTTGCTTTACAACAGCTTACGATTTTTACATAGTAAAATATGGTATGTTAAATGGTTCTGGAAACTATTATTTTGAACCAACTTGGTTAAAATCAAATAATTCTCCAGATACTACAGAAATGCGAGCTAAATATAATGAAGTTTATGGGAATTATTCAACAGCAACTGCTGGTGTAGGTACTCAAAATGATACTGATGGTATTAGAATTATGAATACTTGGTATCAAAATGATAACTGTTATTGGGCTCATGGTTCAATAGAAGTTAATGATCCTCTTTTAACTCATGCACCAAAACATTTCTGGTCGCAATCATGTTACTACTCATATGGAGATAATGCTGCCTCTCACATTGGACATGATATAGGTGTGGGTTATCAAAATAGTTCTAATACTCATACAGGAATTAGATTTAGAATGAATGGTGGAACTATACAAACAGGCTTTAGAGCAACTGTTTATGGATTAAAAAATTAAGGAGAAAAATATGACAATACAAAAACCAATTATTGAAAGTGTAGAAGAATGTTTAGCTGGATTAGATGAAAGACAAAAATTAATTGTTAACGCACAAACCGGAGAACAACAACTTGTTCCTTTAGATGATGATGATAAAGCATTTTTTAGAAAAAAAGCATCTACAAGACAAGCTGAAAATGATGCTCACTTTGATGGCTTAAAAGCTAAAGAAGATTTAAGAGCTAGTGCTAAAGCAAAATTGGTAGCTGGTGAAAAACTTACCGAAGAAGAGGCTAACACAATAGTCTTATAATATTGTGAATAAGCGAGAGTATAAAACTATTACTTTAGGACAAAAGATTTTAAAATTTAATGTTCCTAAAGAAATAATTGAAACAATCAATAATGTTTATCAAGATAATAAATTACCAGAGCATAATGAATATTTAGCTGGTAAGATAAAAAGCCAACATAAAGTTACTGAATACTTACCAGATACAGTTAAAGATTATTTTAAAGGTTGTTTTCAATTATATTTATTAGAAAATAGTTTTGTTCAATTACCTTTCAAATTAAAATTGTTAGACGCTTGGATTAATGAAATGAAAGAACATGAATATAATCCAATGCATACACATAGAGGCATAAGCTATATAGGTTTATCATCTGTGTTATGTTTAAAAATACCTAACACTTATGGAAAAGAATATTCAACAGAGCATAATCCAAGTAATGGAATGTTAGATTTAATAGGAAATAATAGTGGTATGTTTTCTAAAAATCAAACTAGAACAAAATTACAAATAGGTGATTTATATATATTTCCTTATGATATTAACCATGCTGTTTATCCATTTAATTCAACAAATCAAACAAGACGAACAATGTCATATAATTGTGATTTACCAATAGACTTTAAAGGATAATAATAATGGCTAGAGTTATAAAGAAAGCAACAGTACACAGCATAACTCTAAAACACATCAACGAAAAATTAGATCACATTCATAAAGATCTAGATCAAAATACAAAAGACATAGTAGAATTAAAGCAGCAAGTTGCAATGGGCCGAGGTGGTCTTAAAGTGATCTTCTATATTGGAGCTATAATTTCTATAATAATAGGAGGTTTAAAAATTGGAAAATTTATTTAATGGAATATGTACTTGTAATGATACTATGCTCATCTGTGGCCAACTCTTGTTTGCCTCCACACATATATCCTAATACATTTCCAGATGCCTACAGCTGCATGGTTGAAGGTTATCAAAGCTCACTAGATAAAACTATAGAGATTGGCCCAGAGGATATTAACTCTGGTGGTATGTATATTAAGTTTGGATGTAACCCTCAAGAAATGAAGAAAGGAATATCAACATGATACAAGGATTAACTGCTCTAATGCCTATACTAAATAAAGCTATAGATTTAGTACCTGATAAAAATAAAATTGCAAAACAAAAAGCTGACATAGAAAAAGAATTAATGAAAGCTCTTGTTGATGTAGATAAAGAACAAGCAAAAATTAATAGAGAAGATGCAAAAGCTACAGGAGCTTTGTCCTGGGTACAAAGATTATGGAGGCCATGCCTAGCCTGGGTATGTGTCCTGGCATTTGCATTTCAATTTTTAGTTATACCAATTACTAATTGGTGGTGTGCTATGAATGGTACAACAATACATTTACCTACTCTTGATAGCTCAACTTTAATGACAGTATTGTTTGCTTTACTTGGTATGACAGGAGCAAGATCTTTTGATAAGTTAAAAAAAATTAACAGCAAGAAATGAGGATAAAGTTAATTATGTTTTTAGTTGTTTATTGGGTATGCATAGTAGGAGCTACGACAAATATTTTATGAGGTGTTATGAATTATTATTTTACAGGCTTGTTAATTATAGCAATGGTATTGTTAGCCTTATGTGGAGGGCCATCTAATTACTAATGAAGATCTCTGATAAAACATCTGTTGATATGCCAATTAAAAATATGATTGGTATTGTTGTAGCAGTAGCAATGGGTGTATTTGCATACACAGAAGTTACTGCCAGACTTACATCATTAGAAACTTCAAGAGAATTATTTGAAAATGATTTACTTAAAAAATCTGAACAAGTACCTACTGACCAGGAGCAACATTTTTTATTGGAGGATTTATACAAGACAGTTGAGAAATTACAATCTACTCAAGAAATGAATATGACTAATAAAGTTAATATAGAATTTCTTAAAACACAATTAGATAAAGCATTAGAAGATATTGAACATCTTAAAGATAAAGTTAGAGCAAATGGAAATGGTACACATTAATGATTGAAACTGTAATAGCATTACTAATGATTGTAAACCATGAGATTAAAGAACATAGAATACAACCTTCTATGTCAGATTGTTTAAAAGGAAAGAGAGTTGCTAGTAGACAAGTTAATGATAATGTCGAATACAAATGTATAAAATCAAAAGCAGAAACAGAAATTTACATGGGTGAAAAATCAATTAAAAAATTAATATTAGAATAATGGCAATGGTAGAAAGAAAAGAAACTAAATATGTAGTAGTACATTGTGCTGATACTCCAGCTGATATGGATGTGGGAGCTGCTGATATTAGAAGATGGCATGTAGATGAAAGAGGCTGGGATGATGTAGGTTATCATTGGATAATAAAAAGATCTGGACAGTTAGAACCTGGAAGAGATCAAAGGCTACAGGGTAGTCATGCCCTTGCAGTTAATAGTAAGAGTATAGGTGTGTGCCTAGTGGGAAGAGGCGATAACTACACAGAAGATCAGATGTACACACTTCATAATGTAATACAAACAATAAGAGATATGCACCCAGAAATAGAAGTCATTGGACATTCAGATGTGGAACCAAAGAAACCACATTGTCCAGGATTTAATGTAAAGGAATGGTATCAAGATGAGTTCATCGGCTAAAGGTTATTCAAGGGTACTCACAATCTCGGATCTTCATTGCCCCTGGGAACATCCAGATGCATTTGATTTTTTAAAAGCATTAAAGAAAAAGATTAAACCAGATTTTGTTTTGAACCTGGGTGATGAGGCCGATGCCCATGCCCTATCAATGCATGATAGTGATCCAGATCTTATGTCAGCCGGTGATGAGCTGATAGCTGCTAAAAAAAGATTACATAAATTAGAAAAAATTTTTCCAGAAATGACACTACTACATTCTAATCATTCATCATTAATATATAGAAGAGCATTGAAACATGGAATGCCAAGAGCTTACTTAAAAAATTATAATCAGTTTTTAGAAGTAGGCCCAGGATGGGAATGGGTAGATGATATTACAATACCATTATCAGATGGATCTAAAGCATTTGCTACACATGG